>Ga0070739_10001015_pt1 | contig 45323 bp, 32 predicted proteins | sample Coa_R1_7_FD_66445 | JGI IMG/M metagenome (GOLD analysis project Ga0070739, IMG submission 66445) | Surface soil microbial communities from Centralia Pennsylvania, which are recovering from an underground coalmine fire - Coalmine... | ecosystem: Environmental > Terrestrial > Soil > Unclassified ...
ACCACCGCCACCACCGCCACCACCGCCACCACCGCCACCACCGCCGCCGCCACCACCGCCGTCGCCGCGGCCGGCGGCGCCGTCTTCGCCCGGGGCGACGCCAGGGCCTTGCCGGTCCGGCCGGGGTCCTTCGACGCCGTCATCTGCCTGTGCCAGGGTGGCTTCGGCCTCCTGGGCGGCGGGGCCGACGAGGCCGAGGCCATGGCCGGCATGGCGGAGGCCCTGCGTCCCGGGGGCCGCCTGGCCCTGACCGCCTTCTCGGCCTACTTCGCCGTGGCCAACCTCGAGCAGGGCGAGTCCTTCGACGCCGAGGGCGGCCTTCACCGCGAGAACGCCGAGGTGCGCGACGTCGCCGGCAACCGGGCCCGCTTCGAGCTGACCACCACCTGCTTCACCCCCCGCGAGCTGCGGCTGATGGCGCAGGCGGCCGGCCTGGTGGTGGAGGGGCTCTGGGCGGTCGCACCCGGCCGCTACCGGCGCAGCCCGCCCGACCTCGGCTCCCCGGAGTGGCTCATGGTCGCCGCCAGGCCTGGTGATAACCTTTAGATGGGCCAACGCGCTCGCGCTCGCCCTGATCCCGTAAATCCCCCCGCCCGGTCGAATCAGCGCCGTCGGCGCGCCGGGGGGGCCGACCGTAAGACAAGGCACAGAACCCGATCATGTCCGACACCCCGACCACCCTCACCCCCTCCGAGCAGCCGCCGTCAGACGAGTACACGCCCCGCGAGGTCGTCGTCGACGACCTGGGGGGACAGAGCCTCGAAGACGCCATAGCCGCCACCATCGTCGAGTTCGACGACGGCGACATCGTCAAGGGCACGGTGGTCAAGGTGGACAAGGACGAGGTCCTCCTCGACATCGGGTTCAAGTCCGAGGGGGTCATCCCGGCCCGCGAGCTGTCGATCCGCCACGACGTCGACCCCGCCGACGTGGTCAAGGTCGGAGACGACATCGAGGCCCTCGTCCTCCAGAAGGAGGACAAGGAGGGCCGGCTCGTCCTGTCCAAGAAGCGGGCCCAGTACGAGCGGGCCTGGGGCACCATCGAGCAGGTCAAGGAAGCCGACGGCGTCGTGTCCGGGCCGGTCATCGAGGTCGTCAAGGGCGGCCTGATCCTCGACATCGGCCTGCGCGGCTTCGTGCCCGCCTCCCTGGTCGAGCTGCGCCGGGTGAGGGATCTGCAGCCATACATCGGCCGCACCCTCGAGGCCAAGATCATCGAGCTGGACAAGAACCGGAACAACGTCGTGCTGTCCCGCCGGGCCTGGCTGGAGGAGACCCAGAAGGAGCAGCGGGAGGAGTTCCTGGTCAACCTGAAGCCGGGCGAGATCCGCCGCGGCGTGGTGTCTTCGGTGGTCAACTTCGGTGCCTTCGTGGACCTGGGGGGCATGGACGGGCTGGTGCACGTGTCGGAGCTGTCGTGGAAGCACGTCGACCATCCGTCGTCGGTGGTCCAGGTCGGCGACGAGGTCGAGGTGCAGGTCCTCGACGTGGACCTCGACAAGGAGCGCATCAGCCTGTCGCTCAAGGCCACCCAGCAGGATCCGTGGGCCGAGTTCGCCAGCGCCCACCGGGTGGGCGAGCTGGTGTACGGCCGGGTGACCAAGCTGGTGCCCTTCGGCGCCTTCATCCAGGTGGGGGAGGGCATCGAGGGCCTGGTCCACATATCGGAGATGGCCGCCCACCACGTCGATCTGCCCGAGCAGGTGGTGACCCCGGGTGAGGAGCTGTGGGTCAAGATCATCGACATCGACCTGCAGCGCCGGCGCATCAGCCTGTCGATCAAGCAGGCCGCCGAGGGCGGCGAGGTCGCCCAGGAGTACCGCGAGCACTTCGGCGAGCACGCCTACGACGAGCACGGCAACTATGTCGGTGCCGACTACTCGCGGGGCGAGTTCACCCCGGAGACCGAGGCCCAGGCCGCCTGGGCCGACCTCGCCGCCGAGTACGCCACCCAGGGGGGTGCGCCGGCGCCGGGGGCCGACCAGGCCGACGCCGCCCCGACCGACCAGGCCGACGCCGCCCCGACCGCCCCGGCCGAGGAGCCCCCCTCCGAGTAGGAGCGACCCGCCCCGGGGCCTGGCCCCAGGGCCGCACCGGCTTCGGGGTCGCCGCGTTGGCGCCGGCGCGCCTCGGGGCAGGGCCGGCTCGGGACCGGCGCCCGCCGGGGTGAGGCCGTTGGGCCGCCCCCCTCGGGGTCAGGGCCGGTCGGGCGCGCCCTCGCTCGCTTCCACCAGCAGGTCCTTGATGGCGGTGGCGGGGTAGCGGCGATGGCCGCTCGGCGTGCGGACCGACGGGATGCGTCCCCGCCTGCCCCACTCCGACACCGTCCGCTCCGACACCTGGAACAGGGTGGCGACGTCACTGGTGCGCAGGAGGCGTTCGGCGAGCGTCTCGGGCGCTCCCCGCGCCCCGAACAGCTCGTCGAGGAGCTCGGTTCGGGATGCCCTGGCCACGGTGCCATCCCTTTCGACGCTGTCGGCCGGTGTCTCCGACCTGGCGGTTTTCGACCGGTCCTGCCAGCCGTTGCCGTTGGCCGAGTGTGGAAGCCGCGATCCGTGCAATCAAGGCTCATTCCGACCGGGCGGTGACGTTCATGGCCCGTCCGGTCTCCGTTGGCGGTGGCCCGAACGCGTACCATGCCGGCTCGTGGAGGCAGCCGACGTCGTTGTGTCGGACGCCCCCCCTCGTCCGGCGGGCCGCGCTGAGGAGCGGCAGGCGGGAAGGAGCCCTTCGGACGGTGCCCGCCTCATGGGCTCGACCGCCGGCACGGCGCTGGGCTGGATGGTCCCCTTGGCCGCCGGTGTGGTGCTGGCGGCAGGGGTGCTGCTGCGGTTCTGGACTCGGTCTGATCTCTGGCTCGACGAGGCCCTGACCGTCAACATCGCCCGGCTGCCGGTGGGCCAGATCGCGGCCGCCCTGCGCCATGACGGGTCCCCGCCCCTCTACTACTACCTGCTCCACTACTGGATGGCCGCCTTCGGCACCGGGGACCTGGCGGTGCGCTCCCTCTCCGGGGTGCTCGGCGTGATCAGCCTGCCGCTGGCCTGGTTGTGCGGGCGCCGCCTCGGGGGTCGGGCGGTGGCATGGGCCTGCCTCCTGCTGGTCGCCAGCTCGCCCTTCGCCGTGCGCTACTCGACCGAGAACCGCATGTACATGCTCATCGTGGCTCTCACCCTGGTCGGGTACCTGAGCCTCGACACCGCCCTGCGGCGCCGGAGCCCGGCGGCGCTGGTCGGGGTGGCGGTGGTCACCGGCCTCCTGCTGCTGTGCCACTACTGGACCCTGTTCCTGGTGGCGGCGGTGATGGTGATGCTCGCCTGGCTGGCCTGGCGTGGCCAGGGCGCGGCCCGCGCCAATGCGCTCGGATCCCTGGTGGCGGTGGTGGCCGGCTTCGCCTTCCTCGTCCCCTGGCTCGGCATCTTCTGGTTCCAGCTGCGCCATACCGGCACCCCCTGGTCCCAGCCGGCCAGCTTCTCGGCCATGGTCAACGCGGTCAGCGACTTCGCCGGCGGCGGCACCAACGAGGGTCGCGCCCTCGGTCTGCTGTTCTTCGGTCTCGCCGGCCTCGGTCTGTTTGGCCTGGCGCGGGACCGCTGGCACATCGAGCTCGACCTGCGCACCCGTCCGGTCGGACGGGCGGTCGGCTTCGTGAGTGGGGCGACCCTCGCCATCGCCATAGTGGCCGGCTTCGCCCTGCGCAGCGCCTTCACCGAGCGCTACGCCGCCGTCGTCTTCGCCACGTTCATCCTGCTTGTGGCGGTGGGTCTGACGACCTTGGCCGACCGGCGGGTGCGCCTTGGTGTGCTGGCCGCCGCCGTCGCCTTCGGGCTGGCCGGGGCAGCCACCAACGTGACCACCGACCGGACCCAGGCCGGCGTCATCGCCGCCGCCATCCGGGCCGGCGCCCGCCCGGGTGACATCGTTGCCTACTGCCCGGACCAGCTGGGCCCGTCGGTCAGCCGTCTGCTCGGCCATGACCTCGAACAGGTGACCTACCCGCGCCTGACCCCGCCCCAGCGGGTCGACTGGGTCGACTACGCCAAGGTCAACCACGCCTCCGACCCGACCGCCCTGGCGACCAAGCTGCTGGCCCTGGCCGGAGGCAACCGGTCGATCTGGCTGGTGTGGTCGCCGGACTACCGGACCTTCGAGGGCAAGTGCGAGGCCCTCGAGTCCGCCGTGGCCGCCAAGCGTCCCCACTCGCAGGCTCTCGTGCTCCAGAACCCCACCGCCTACTTCGAGCACGCCAACCTCGACCGCTTCTGGCCGTCGTGAGGCGCCCGGCCCGGTCCCGGGCCGACGAGTTCCGGGCGGCGCTGGTCCCGTGGGTGCTGGCCCGGGTGCTGGTGCTGGCCGGCCTGGCTCTGGCCCGCTACCTGGTGTCCCACACCCATCCCGCCGCCGCCGGCACGGCCGTGCGGGCCCACGAGGGCCTCCTCGGCTGGGACGCCGGCTTCTACCGCGACATCGCCGCCTTCGGCTACGCCCGCCTTCCCCGCCAGGCGCTGCGCTTCTTCCCCCTCGTCCCGCTGCTGGCCCGGGCACTGAGCTACGTCACGACCTTGTCCAGGGGAGCCAGCCTCCTCGTCGTGTCCAACCTGGCGGCCCTGGTCGCCGGCATGCTCGTCTACCGCCTCGCCGGGCGCGAGACCGGCGACTCCGACCTTGCCCGGCGGGCGGCTTGGCTCCTGGCCGTGGCTCCGCCCGCCTACGTCCTGGTGATGGGCTACTCGGAGTCGACCATGCTGGTCTTCGTCCTGGCCGCCTTCCTGGCCGCCCGGTCGCGGCGCTGGTTGTGGGCGGCCGCCTTCGGATACCTGGCCGGTCTGACCCGACCCCTGGGGGTCCTGCTGGCGGGCGGTCTGGCGGTCGAGGCGTTGAGGGCGTGGAGGGCCGACCGGCGACGGCTGGCTCCGGCGCTGGTGGCGACGATCGCCCCGTTGGCCGGAGCCGCCACCTACATGGGCTGGGTGGCGGCGCGCTTCGGCAGCTTCTGGCTCCCGGTCACCATCCAGCAGCAGCACAACCTGCGGGGACACTTCGCCAACCCGGTCACCACCGTGCTCGACGACACCCGCGGCCTGTTCCACGGCCACATCGGCACCGGCCTGCACGTCCCGTGGCTGGCCGTCCTGGTGGTGCTGGCCGTGGTGGCCTTCCGGCTGTGGCCGGCCTCCTATGCGCTGTTCGGGCTGCTGGTGCTCGGCCTGGCGGCCAGCTCGGCCAATCTCGACTCGTTGGAGCGCTACGCCCTGTCGGCGTTCCCCTTCATCCTGACCGGCGCCGCCCTAACCGCCGACCAGCGCGTCGAGCGTTCGGTCCTCACCCTCTTCGGCGGGGCGCTCATGGCCTACTCGGTCCTCGCCTTCCTCAACGCCGTGGTGCCCTGACCCCGGGGGAGGTCGCGGCGAGCCCGAAAGCGTGGTGGCGTTCGACCCTGGCGGCCCGGCGGCCGCCCGCACCGTCGCCGTCGGGCGCCGGCGCGGGGACCGTGTCCGGGGCCCTGCCTGGGCTACCCTGCGATCGGCCCACGGCGGGTCCGAAGCGACCCACCCACGGGCCGAGCAACCACGGGAGTCGCCCGATGTCAGCGGAGCAGTCAGCGAGCCCCGGTGCGGGGGGCATCGGCGACGTGGTGGTCATCGGTGCCGGGCCGGCCGGCCTCACCGCCGCCTACCAGCTGGCCAAGGCCGGAGTCACCTGCACGATCCTCGAGGCCGACTCGGTCGTCGGTGGCATAAGCCGCTCGGCGGAGCGGGACGGCTGGCGCTTCGACATCGGCGGGCACCGCTTCTTCACCAAGGTCGGTGCCGTGGAGTCCCTGTGGCACGAGATCCTCGGGCCGGAGGACTTCCTGCTCCGGCCCCGCATGAGCCGCATCTACTACAACGGCACCTTCTTCGACTATCCCCTGCGGGCCGCCAACGCCCTGCGCGGCCTCGGGCCGGTCGAGGCGTCGTTGTGCGTGCTGTCCTACCTCTGGGCCCGCGTCCGCCCTCCCGCCGACCAGGACAGCTTCGAGGGCTGGACGGCGGCCCGTTTCGGGTGGCGGCTGTATCGCACCTTCTTCAAGACCTACACCGAAAAGGTATGGGGCGTGCCGGCCAGCGACATCAAGGCCGACTGGGCCGCCCAGCGCATCAAGAACCTCTCGCTGGCCAAGGCGGTCCTCAACTCGCTGCTGCCGCGGGGCAACCAGAAGGAGATCACCAGCCTGATCGAGGAGTTCCAGTACCCGAAGCTCGGTCCGGGGATGATGTGGGAGCGGGCCGCCGAGCTGGTCACCGGTGCCGGCAGCACGCTGGCGATGGGGACCACCGTGGCGTCGGTCCAGCACCGCGATGGTCGAGCGGTGGCCGTGCTCGCCATCGGCCCCGACGGAGAGACGACCCGCTACCGGGCCGACCATGTGGTGTCGTCGATGCCGCTGACCGAGCTGGTGCAGTCGATGGATCCACCGGCGCCGGCCGAGGTGCTTGAGGCGGCCGACGGCCTCAGCTACCGCGACTTCCTCACCGTGGCCCTGGTGGTGCCTGAGTCGGCCGGCTTCCCCGACAACTGGATCTACGTCCATTCCCCCGAGGTCCGCCTGGGCCGCATACAGAACTTCGGCTCCTGGTCCCCCTTCCTGGTCAAGGACGGGCGCACCTGCCTGGGCCTCGAGTACTTCGTGTTCGAGGGCGACGACCTGTGGGAGAGCTCGGACGAGGAGCTGGTCCGGCTGGGGACCGACGAGCTGGGTCGCCTGGGCCTGGTACGGCCCGAGGACGTCGAGGCCGGTTACGTGGTCCGCATGCCCAAGGCCTATCCCGTCTACGACGAGGGCTACCAGGACCGGGTGATGGTCCTGCGGCGCTGGCTGGAGGAGAACGCCGCCAACGTTCATCCCGTCGGCCGCAACGGCATGCACCGCTACAACAACCAGGACCACTCCATGTACACGGCCATGCTGACGGTGGAGAACATGCTGGGTGCGCACCACGACATCTGGTCGGTCAACGTGGAGGCGGAGTACCACGAGGAGAGCTCCGCCCCCGCCGGCGCGCCGTCCTCCAACGGGAAGGGGGCGATGTCGCCGGCGGGCACCGGACGCGACGCGCCGGTTCTGCCCCGGGCCCGGGTGGGCTGAGCCCGACGGTGTCTCGCTGGTGGCGGGCTCAGCTGACCGTCGCCGCCACCGGCCTGGCGCTGCGGCTGGCCTACGTGCTCATAGCCCGCCGCCACGCCGTGCTGTGGGGCGACGCCTACTACTACCACTACCAGGCCCAGCTGCTGCTGCAGGGCCGGGGCTTCATCGTCCCGTTCGACCTCCTCCACTTCCACCGGGTGACGGCGGCCGCCGATCACCCGCCGATGTTCACGTTGCTGCTCGCCGGCATCGACCTGTTGGGTGTCAGGTCCTTCGCCGCCCACCGGGTGGCGATGGCGGTCGTGGGCACCCTCAGCGTGGTGGTGGTCGGACTGGTCGGTCGTCAGGTGGGCGGTGACCGGGTGGGCCTCGTGGCTGCCGGCGTGGCCGCTCTGGATCCGAGCTTCTGGGTCAACGACGGCCTGGTCGAGTCCGAGACGCTGGTGATCCTCGCCACCGCCCTGGCCGTGTGGGCCGCCTACCGGTTCTGGGAGCGACCGGGCCCGTCCTCGGCGGGGGTGCTGGGCGCCGCCTGCGGTCTGGCCGCCCTGGTGCGGGCCGAAATGGCCCTGGTCGTCGTGGTCGTCGCCTTGCCGCTGGTGTGGTTCCGCCACCGCGGCCGGGCCCAGCCGGGGATGCTGCGGTCGGCGGGGGCGCTGCTGGCGGCGGCGACGGTGGTGGTGGCGCCGTGGGTGGGCCGCAACATGGTGGCCTTCGACCATCCCGTGTACCTGTCCGACGGTCTGGACGTCACCCTGACGGTGGCCAACTGCGACCAGAGCTACCACGGGGATTTCATGGGCTACTGGTGGCTGCCGTGCGCCACCGAGCACCCGCCTCCGGTGGGTTGGGACGAGTCCGATCAGGGCCGCTGGTACCGGGCCATCGCCTACCGCTACATGAAGGCCCACCCCGCCCAGGTGCCGGTGGTGGCAGCGGTCCGGGTGGGCCGGGTGTGGAACCTGTACCGGCCCCTGCAGCAGACCAGGCTCGACCTGATCGAGGGACGCGAGCTGTGGGTTTCCCGACTTGGCCTGGTCTGGTACTACCCGGTGGCCGCCGCCGCCGTGGCCGGAGGGGTCATCCTGCGCCGGCGGCGAACCCCGGTGCTGCCCCTGGGCGGGCTGGTGGTGGTGGTGTCGGCGGCGGTGGCGGTCAGCTACGGGAACACCCGATACCGGGCCGCCGCCGAGGTGGCGATGGCCGTGCTGGCCGCCGTGGCGGCCGACGCCCCCGTGCGCCGGTGGCGGAACGAACCGGCGGCGGTCCGCGCCGTGGGGGACCATGACCTCGTAGGGTCGCCGGCGTGAGGCCAACCGACCGGCCGGCGCCGGACCCTGGCGCGGCGATGGCCAAGGGGGGCCGCTTCCCCTGCTTCGACGGGTTGAGGGCCTTGGCGGCGGTGTCGGTGGTCGTGGTGCACACCGCCTTCTCGTCCGGCTTCAGCTTCCGCTCTGCCTACGGGTCCTACACCGCCCGCGCCGAAATCGGCGTATCCGTCTTCTTCCTCATCTCCGGGTTCCTGCTCTACCGGCCGATGGCCTCGGCCCATCTCGCCGGCCGTCCCTCGCCTTCGCCCCGAAGGTTCCTGGCCCGGCGGGCGCTGCGGATAGTGCCGGCCTACTGGCTGGCCCTCACCGTGCTGGCCTTCGGGCTTCACTGGTTGTCGCTCGGGCGCCCGGTCGACGCCCTGCAGTACTACGGCTTCGCCCAGATCTACAGCCGTACCCACGTCCTCGGCGGTATCAGCCAGGCCTGGTCGCTGTGCACCGAGGTCAGCTTCTACCTCTTCCTCCCCCTGTACGGCGCCCTTCTCGCCTGCGGGCGGCGGGACCGGACCGCCCGCCGGCAGCTCGGCCTGGAGCTGGCCGGCCTGGCCGCCCTGATCGGCACCAGCGCCGGGTTCCGGGCGTGGATCTTCATCGGCCGGCCCCGCCTGGCCGACCAGATGGCGGTCTGGCTGCCGTCGTACCTCGATCTGTTCGCCCTGGGCATGGCCCTAGCCGTCATGAGCGCCTGGTGGACCGAGCACGCCGAGGAACCGGATGTCTTGCGACACAAGGCGCAGCCGGCGGTCGCCTGGGTGCTGGCCGCCGCCCTGTACTGGCTCGTTTCCCACGCCGGCCTGCCGATCACGCCCCTGTACCGTGCGACCTATGCCCAGTCCATCGTGCGCCAGGAGCTCTACGGGCTCTTCGCCCTGTGCCTGCTGGCGCCGGCGGTCTTCGGGCCCCAGGACCAGGGCCTGGTGAGGGGCCTGCTGCGCTGGCGCCCGGTGGCCGCCGTCGGCGTGGTGTCCTACGGCGTCTACCTGTGGCACCAGGCCTTCGTGTCCGCCCTGCTGGGCTGGGCGCACCGGCCCATATTCGGTCTGCCGATGCACTTCCTCCTTCCGGCCACCCTGGGCCTGGCATCGGCGGCGGCGGCGGTCAGCTATCTCCTCGTCGAGCGGTTGTTCCTGCGGCTCAAGCCCCGCCGGGCTCGCCTGGACCTCGCCCCCGCTGAGGGCGTCGACGCCGACGGGGCGATGGGCGACGGGGTGGAGGCCGAACTGGTGCCGGCCTTGGTGAGCTCGTGACGACCCTGCTCGAGCGGGCCATCGGAGACGGGATCGGGCGGGAGCGGGCGCTGGCCGGTGCCCGGCGGGCCGGCCCCCTGGCGGCGGCGGGCATGGCCGCCAACGCCGCCAACGTCGTCGTGACCGTGGTGCTGGCCCGGCTGCTGACCGTGCGCGGCTATGGCTCGCTCAACCAGCTGGTGAGCATCTATCTGGTGCTGTCCATGCCGGGTTCGGCCCTGTTGGTGGCGGTGGTGCGGCGGGTGACCGGATGGGACGCCCGCGGCCGGGGCGCCCAGGTCGGTGACTGGGCGGTGAGGATCCTCCGCCGGGGTGCGGGGGCGGTGGCGCTGGTGGCGGCGATGGCCTGGTTGGCCCGGCACTGGATCGCCGGACGGATGTCCCTGCCGAACGCCGACGGCGTGCCCCAGGTGCTGGTGGCGGGAGCGGCCTGGGCCCTCTTGTGCGTCGAGCGGGGGCTGCTGCAGGCCCGGCGGGCCTATCCGGCGCTGGCCCGCAACCTGGCGGTCGAGGGTGCCGCCCGGACCGTGCTGACCCTGGTCCTGGTGGTGGCCGGGCTGGGCGTGGGCGGAGCGACCCTCGGCCTGCTCGGCGGGGTGGCCGTCGCCCTGGTCGAAGCGGCCCGGTCGGTGGGCCGCCGCCCGGTCGAGACGGCGCTCCCCGTCCCGGCCGGAGCCGGTCCCCGGCGGCACCAGAGGGATCTGGTGCCCGACGTCCTCACCGCCCTGGGGGCCCTCGCCCTCCTGGCCGTGTTGCAGAGCGCCGACGTGGTGCTGGTGGGCCGGCTGGCGCCGTCGCGGGTCGGGGCGTACGCGGCGGTGTCGGTGGCCAGCAAGGCCCTGGCCTTCGGGGCCCTGGTGCTGTGCGGCTTCCTGCTGCCCGAGGCGGCCACTCGCTTCGGTCAGGGTGAGCACGCCCTGCACGAGCTGGGCGTGGCCCTGGCGGTCCTGTCGGTTCCGTCGGCGACCCTGGTGGCGATGGCGGTGGTGGCCCACCGCCAGGTGATCGCGGTCTTCTTCGGTCCCCAGCTGGCGGGGTCCTCCTCCGCCCTGGTTCCCCTGGCCCTGGCAATGTCGGCCCTGGGGGCGACCATGCTCTTCACCCACTACCTGTTGGGCTTCGGCCGGCGGGTGGTGGTTGCCGTGCTCGCCGCCGGCGCCGTGGTGAGCGTGGTGGTGATGGCCGGGGCGGGCGGCAGCCCGGCGGCCACCGCCTGGCGCGACCTGTGCGTGCAGGCGGCGGTGGCGGCGGCGGCCGGGGCCCTGGTGCTGGGTCTGCCCCGCCCGAGGACCGCATGACGACGTCGATCGAGCGGGCCGGCGGTGCCGGGGAGGGCTCGGCGGGCGCCATCGAGGAGAAGCTCGGCGACCTGGCGGCGGCCGCCGGGCTGCAGCGCATCCACATCGTGGCCTGGCGCGACCTCGACGATCCCGAGGCCGGTGGCTCGGAGCTGCACGCCTCGACGATCGCCCGGGCGTGGGCGGCGGCCGGCATCGAGGTGACCGTGCGCACATCCAGCTTCGAGCCCGGGCCGGTCATCGTCACCCGCGACGGCTACCGGGTGGTGCGCAAGTCCGGGCGCTACCTGGCCTTCGCCCGCACGGCGCTGTCCGGCGGGCTCAACCGGGCCGGGCCCCGCGACGCCCTGGTGGAGATCTGGAACGGGATGCCGTTCTTCTCGCCGCTGTGGGCCCGTTGTCCCCGAGTGGTGTTCCTGCACCACGTCCACGCCGAGATGTGGCGCATGGTCCTGCCGCCCCGCCTGGCCCGCCTGGGCGAGGTGATCGAGTTCCGCCTCGCCCCTCCCGTGTACCGCCGCACCCCGGTGGTCACGCTGTCGGAGTCGTCGCGCCACGAGATCGTCGATCGCCTGGGGCTGGCGCCGGCCAACGTGTCGGTGGTGGCGCCGGGCGTCGACCCCCGCTTCGTCCCCCTACCTGCCAACCGGTCGACCGACCCGCTGGTGGTTGCGGTGGGCCGGCTGGTGCCGGTCAAGCGCTTCGGCCTCCTCATTGACGCTCTTGTTCAGCTGCGGAACCGTCACCCCAGGCTGAGGGCGGTGATCGTGGGGGAGGGCTACGAGCGCCCCGCCCTCGAGGCCCAGATCCGCGCCTCGGGGGCCGGGGACTGGCTGGCGCTGCCCGGGCGGCTGAGCGACGACGAGCTGGTCGAGCTCTACCAGCGGGCGTGGGTGGTTGCCTCCAGCTCCGCCCGCGAGGGCTGGGGCATGACCCTCACCGAGGCGGGGGCGTGCGGCACGCCGGCGGTGGCCACCGACATCGCCGGCCACCGCGACGCCGTCGTCCCCGGTGTCACCGGGCTGCTGTCGGCCCGTGCGGGCGACCTCGCCGCCGACCTCGACGCCGTGCTGTCGGGGCCCGCCCTGCGCCGACGGCTCGGCGAGGCCGCCCGCCGGCGGGCCGCCGGGCTGAGCTGGGACGCCACCGCCCTCGGCACGCTCAGGGTGGTGGCGGCGGCGGCCGGCGCCTGGCGCGCCCGCTGAGGCCGGCAGCCTCGGCCACGGCGTCGGCCACCAGGACCATCACGGCCATGAGGGCCAGGGTGTCGGCGATCTCGAAGTGGGCCGGCCAGCTGAACTCGGCCACGTAGCGGTGGGCGGCCTGGCCGCCGGTCACCACCACGTCGACCGCGACCAGCAGACCGGTCGCGGCCGCCACCACCACGGCACGGGCGTAGGGGACGGCGGCGGACAGCACCACCGCCGCCGCCGCCGGCGCCGCCGCCCATGGCCGCACCACGGCCCCCGCCATCGCCCCGGCTCCGACCGCCCCCAGGGCTACGGCCCACCACCGGCCGGAGCCGCCGGCGGGCCGGGACCATGGGGCGACCAGGTCGATGTCCGGAGAGGCCCAGGGCCGGCCGGCCGGCGCCGACCGGGGGAGCTCCGCCGCCATCCGTCCATCGGATGGCCCGCGCCGTCGGCGGCCGACAAGCAACGAGGCGGCGACCACGCCCAGGCAGGCCAGCAGGGCGCCGGCGGAAAGGGCCAGGGCGGCCCACACCCGGTTCTGGGGGGCCCAGCGCAACTGGACGGTCAGGTCGGGGGTGGGGGGATCGACCAGCCAGCCGTTGGCGTAGCCGTCCACCAGCTGGGGGGGCCCGAGCGAGCGGCCGGCCACCGTCGCCGTCCATCCCTGGTTGCGGCTCTCGCCCAGCACGACCCAGAACGGCGCGGTGGCGTTGGTGACCCGGAGGGTGGCGCTGGTCGTGGCCACCTTGGCCTCGGTGACCGTGGGCTTGGGCCCGGGCACCACCGGGGCGGCCTGCCCCGCCGGCGGGGGAGCCTGGCCCGCCGCCGGAGCGGATGGTCCGGCGGCCGGGGCCGCCTCGCCTCCGGGGGCGGAGTCAAGCACCAGGCGGTTGATGTCGATTCCGGCGCCGTGGCCGGTGGCGGTGGTCAGGACGTGGGCCCCGGCGGAGAGGTCGAGCGACGCTCCGGCGCAGGTCTGCACCTGCAGCTGGCCCAGGGCTGCGGCGGTGGCGCTCGACCCGGTCACCCGGACCGGCACGGCCTGGCCGTCGATGCTCAACAGGTCGCGCCGGCACGTCCCGGGCAGCTGGGCCGGCACCGGCGCGGCATGCAGCCCGTCGATGCCCACCTCGGCGATTCCGAGGGGTAGGGCGATGGCGCCGCCGCCGTAGTAGTCGGGAGTCGTGACCTCCCGCACGCCGGTGAAGGTGATGCGCAGGTGGCGCCCGGACACCGGGGGGAACGCCACCGTCACGGTGGTGGTCGCGCCGGGCCGGGCCGAGTCGGGGACCGCCGGCAGGGACAGCTGCCTGGTCCCGCCGTCGGCGCTCAGCTGGATTGCGGTGGGCACCGAGTGCCGGCCGTCGGCGTCGACGGTCAGGCTGACCTGGCTCAGCCGGACCGGGCGGGGCAGTTCGTATTCGAGCCACGAGCCGGTCTGGGGACCGAGGCCGGGGCTCCACGCCGTCGTCGGGTCCCCGTCGAGGGTGGCCGAGGCCCGGTCGCGGGGATCGCCGGGCAGGCGACCGGAGGAGTAGGCGACCAGCCCCGAGCCGTCGGAGCCGGGCACCCCCAGCAGGCGGTCGATCTGGTCGTCGGGGATGAGGGCCGACAGCGAGGAGGTGCCGCCCAGCGAGAAGCGGCGGGCGGTGGGCAGGTCGAAGGTGCGGGCCAGGTTGACCTCGGGGTCGGTGCGGGGCGGTACCGAGGGGCCCCGCAGCCTGGTCATCACCAGGGTGAGGCGGTGCTGCAGCGACGCCGCCCCCGTCCGGTCGAGCAGGTCGGTCGGGAGGCGCAGCACCTCGCTGGCCTGCATGCCCGCCACCCTCACCTCGGCGAAGCCCACTCCCGACAAGCCGCCGTAGTAGGAGCGCAGGCCGGTGTTGGTGTCCTCGACGGTGATGCGCAGGGTCCGGAACCGGCGGGGGCTGAACCTGACCGTCTGGCCGGCGGCGGTGCGCGACGCCGGCCCGAGGGACACGGTGAGCGGTTGCCGCCCGTCGAATCGCAGGGTCACCCTCGTGATCCAGCGGTTCCGGGGCCCCGACAGCGGTTGCACCAGGTTCACCGTCCCGGTGGTGACCGGGCTCGGGTAGCCGATCTGCAGGAACTGTCCCACCGCGTTGTCGAAGGCGGCGACCGTCCAGGCGGTGTCGAGGTTGCCGTCCACCGCGTTGTAGGGGCGGTTCTCGGGCGTGTAGGTGATCGGGTTCCCGTAGCTGCTGGCCTGCACCGAGGACACCCCGGTGAGCTCGGCCACCGTCCTGGTGGAGTCGCCGGCGGAGTCCGGGAAGAGGTCCAGCGGCTCGGCCCGGGGGTCGGGGACCAGCGCCTTCTCCCCCGCGGTCTGCACGTAGCCCCGGTTCTCCCGCACCGTTCCCCACTGGAGGTCCTGGCGGGCGTTGGTGTCGGTGACCACCAGGCTGGCCCCGGAGGCCAGCACCTTTCCCAGCCCGGAAGGATCGCCGGCCAGGGAGCCCGAGTACACCACGGTCGGGTCGGCGTCGAGCAGGCCGGCGGCGGCGGCGTCGACCATGCCCTCGCCGTCGCCGTCCATGACCAGTGGCCCGGTGCCCGACTCGGCCCGCAGGATCGGCCGGGCACCGGGGACGGCGAAGACAGCCAGGGGCGGGGGATAGGCGGCGTCGGAGGCCAGACCCAGCTCGGTCTCGTCGACGATGGGCTCGGCCGCCCGGGTGGCCGATGGGGGGCCGAAGGCCCCCACCGGCACCAGGCCGGTGGGGGCGGGGTTGAACAGCTGCCAGGTGGGCCGGGGGCGGGGGGTGTTGTAGCGCTGGGTCTGCAGGTCGGAGCGGACCAGCACGTCACCAGCGCTGATCATGCGGGCCAGCGGGGGCAGGCTGGCCGGCTCGAAGATGCCCTCCTGCAGTCGGCCGTCGAGGGCGTCGAGCAGATCCACCGAGCCGGGCGAGCCGTAGGGGACGAGCTCGCGGGCGACGTAGGGCCGGTCCATGAGGCCGGGCTCGACGGGATCCACGGTGTCGCCCCAGGTGTAGGCGGCGAAGTCGCTGCCGGGCAGGCCGAGCACCCGGGTGTCGGAGCGCATGCCGGCGCCGGCCGCGGCGACGGCGTCGGGGGAGAAGCCGGATTGCAGGAAGGCGGCGGCCTGGGTGTACCAGGACGGGATCGTCTCCGCCCGGGCGAGGTTGGGGGCCACCATCTGGCCCGTCCACAGCGCTGGCAGGTCGGCGGCCACCAGGCCGGCGGCGGCCCCGGCGGCCAGCAAGCCGGCCAGGCGGGCCCGGCTCACCGCCGCCATCACCGCCGCCCCCATGAGACAGGACAACCCGAGCAGGACCAGCGGGGTGGCCCGGTTGGTGCTGCGCAGGGCCAGTCCAACCGTGGATCCGGTGGCACCGGCCTTGAACAGGACGCCCAGGGGGGAGGGGTCGGCGAAGGGGTGGGTGCCCACGCTGATCACCGTGCCGACGAGGACCAGGGCGACGAAGTAGAGACGCTGGCGCCAGCGCACGGTGAGAGCGGCCAGCACCCCCAGCACCGGCACGGCGAAGCTGACGGCGATCAGCCACAGCGACTGCATGTAGCCCGAGGCCATGGGCAGGTAGAGGCCCAGCTTGTCCTGGCCGTAGAAGTACCAGTAGCCCAGGCCCCGCAGCGCCTCGGAGGCCAGGCTGGTGACCGACACCGTCTGGACCGTCTCGGTGTAGCGCAGGATGTTCATGCCGTAGCCGGCCTCGATGCTGAGCCCGGCCATCCACCACAGCGAGACCCCGGTGGCGAGGGCGGCCACCTTGGCGGTGGTCGCCAGCGCCCGTCGCCAGGCCACCTCGCCGCTGATCAGCGCCCAGCCGACCCAGAGCACCGGGGCCACCCCGGCGAAGACCAGGGCGGTGGCGTTGATGCTGCCGACCAGGGCCACGACGACGGCGAAGGCGGCCGGATGGCGCCAGCCCCCTCGCCGCAGTGCCCGGGCCACCAGACCCAGCATCCAGGGCAGCCCCGCCCACGGCAGCAGGATCGCCGACAGCCGGGCCTCGTAAGCCAGCAGGTAGGGGCTGAGCATGTAGGCCATGGCGGCCACCCCGGCCCCGACCGACCACGCCCCCGGGCGCGGTCTTGCCCCCGTCGACGCTGGGGCGCCGGCGGGTGTGCCGGCGGGGGGCACCAGGGTCGCCAGGACGAAGAGGATCCCGAGCCCGGCGGTCCACAACAGGGTGGCGAGCCAGAGCCGCTGGGCCACCCAGACGGGGGCACCGAGCCGGGCGACGATCCAGTACCACGGCCCCATCGGCAGCAGGTAGCCGATGTTCTGGTGCGACACCGTGCCCATGGCCAGGTGGGGATCCCACATCGAGACCGCCCGCGCCATCAGCCGACCAGGGTCGAGGTAGAGGTACTGCTTGGTGTCCGACCCGACTCGACCGGGGGCGGTGAGCATCAAGGGCAGGTAGGCAACTGCCGCCAGGGCCAGGGCCACCAGGGTCCGCCCTCCGGCTCCGGCACCGATGCCGGCCCACCGGGGCCCCCGTCGGGTGGCGGCGGGGGGGTCGCTGGTCACTCGGGGATGGGCGGGCCGGCGGTGCTCGACAGGCGGCCCGGTAGTGTAGGCACCGGCCGCCGGGGTTGAAGCGACGCACCGGCGGCGCTGAAGCGGTGCACCGGCGGGGTTCAAGCATGGTGGCGGGATGACCGCATCCGGGGATCACCGCCGTCCGGTTGGCGACCGCAACCGGGCGCCGGTCACGCCCGGCGCTGCCGGGGCGAGGAGGCCGAAGTGTCCCGCATGACGGGGGAGCGACCGATGCCTGGGGCCACCCCCGACTCGCTCATCGCCCTCCACGACGCCGGCTACCGCGAGCTGGCCGCCCGGCTTGGCCCGGGACTCGTGCTGGACGTCGGCTGTGGCACCGGATTCGAGACGGTGAAGCTGACCGGGCCTGGCCGGGTGGTGGTGGGCGTCGACTACGACCCGGCCACCGCCGCCGGGGCTCGCTCCCAGTGGCGCCAGGCCGGCCTGTTGACGGCGTGCATGGACGGTGGCCGGCTGGGGCTGGCCACCGCCAGCTTCGACTGGGTCTGCTCCTCCCACCTGGTCGAGCACTTCGTCCGTCCGGCCGACCACGTCGGCGAACTGGCCCGGGTGCTCAAGGACGACGGCAGCCTCCTGCTGGTGACCCCCAACCGGCCGGCCGACTTCGAGAACCCGTTTCACGTCGCCCTGATGGAGAGGGAGGAGCTGGCCGCTCTCCTGTCGGGCTCCTTCGGTGAGGTGTGGGTCGGGGGGCTGGACGGGACCCCGGCGGTGAAGGCGGACTTCGGTAACCGTCGGGCCCGGGCCCAGCGGATCCTCGCTCTCGACGTGTTCGACCTGCGTCACCGGATCCCGCACCGCTGGTATGTCGGGCTCTACACCCGAGTGCTGCCCCTCGCCTACCGACTCATGGCGCGGCGAGACAGCGGGGGCCACTCCGGCATCACCGCCGAGGACTTCTTCGTTACCGACGAGGTGGACCACACCACCGTGGCGCTGCTGGCCGTGGCACGGCGACCGAGGCGCTGAGGACAGTCACACCCTCCGGTCGGCGCCCGGAAAATGAGATCGGTCGGGGGCGAAGGGCTGTAGAGGGATCGCCGCCGATCAGACGTGGTAGTCGCGGGCGACCGGGGCGAGCAGGGCCGCCCCGTAGCGCCAGGCCCCCGAGGACCACACCCGACAGTAGGCGGTGAGACCCCGCACCGCCCCGGCTCCCGTGGGGCAGAAGTGGATGCCGTCGGGGGCGCGCACCCGGGCGGCGGGCTGACCGGTGGCCGGGTTGGTGTAGGTGCATGGCTCGTGGGGGAGGCAGGGCAGGTAGTCGGTGTAGCGGCCGTGGTCGAGCACGGCCTGGCCGGCGTCCTCGAAGCGGGCGTCGGTCCACGTGCCGGCGATGACCCGCCACACGTCCGACAGCTCCCCGGGGGTGGGGGACCCGTCGCGGAAGGCGGGGGCGCTGGACCAGTAGACGGTGACGCCGTGGGCCGAGAAGATCCGCATGGCCTGCTCGGCGTCGGCGGTGTACTTGGCCACCAGCGCCGCGCCGCTGTAGGGCTGGCCGGTGACCGGATCGTGCATGCACCGGGTGAAGGCGTTGCCGGCGAACTCCACCACCGCCGCCTGGGGGTGGAAGGAGCTGAGCTCGGCGTCGAGCCGGGGGAGCCAGTCGCACAGGGCGGTGCCGCCGAATGCCATGGTGTCGACGGCCGCCCGCCCGGAACCGGTGGCGTCGAGGGAGAAGTCCTGCTCCGCCTCCCAGGCCAGCGAGTCGCCCATCAGGAGGATGTGCACCGGGCGCTCCGCCGGGGCGCCGGCGGCCGGACCCAGGCGGCCTCCGAGGATCACCGAGAACGACGCGGCCAGCACGAGCACGACAGCGATCCGGAACCCCGTGAACAATGTCTGGCCGCGCCCCGCTGTCGTGTCCATTCTCCGATCGAGTGGACTTGTTCCCCATTTCGCAGCTCGGGAGTCGGTTCCCTGCCGCTGTCTCGGGGGGACCGCGGATCAGCGACCCGACCGCTCCGGGCTCCCGGAGCAACGGGGAGCCTCAGGAGGGCTGGTCGGCGGGGCAGGCCCCGGCCGGGTCGGCGTAGCGGTGGTCGGCCGACCACGGACCGTCCAGCCACGACTGTGGGGGCTCGCCGAGGTGCCAGGCCGGGCCGACCGCCGCCATGAACGCCGTTGCCAGCCGGGCCGCCCCGGTGGGGCAGAGGTGGGTGTTGTCGACCGTGCGGGCCCGGCTCCAGCCCCCGCCGGCGACCGGCAGCCAGGCCGAGTAGTTGCCGTCGACCTCGAGGGCCGAGGCCAGGGGAAGGAAGCTGACCCGGGCGGGCTCGGCGCTCGCCGCCGCCCGGGCCGCGTCCGACCAGGCCCGGCGCTGGGCTTCGACCGCTGCCATCTGCGCCGGCGTCTCCCCGTCGCGTTGGCCCACCTTGGGGAACTCCAGCAGCACCACGCCGTCGACCCCGTCGCCGGGGGCCATCAGCTCGGCCAGGGCGGACCGGAGGAGGGCCCGGTAGGCGGCGGGCTCGGTGGCCGCGGCCCGGTTGTCCCAGCTCCACATCCCCACGACCACCTCAGGACGCCACCGGGCGATGTAGCCGGGCCAGTCCGCCCGCCAGCTGGTCGTCGAGGTCAGCCCCCAACCGGGGAAGGCCAGACTGCGGACCACCGCCTCGCCGGTTGACTGCAGCTCTGCCGCCAGCGCCGGCTCCTCGGTGTTCATGACGCTGTCGCCGATGACCAGCACCCGCAGAGGGTCGGTCCCGGTCGGGGAGCGGGACAGGGCGAACGGCTCTCCGGCCAGCATGGCTCCGCCGGCGGCGGTGGCCGAGTGGAGCACCGGGGCGGCCCTGACCGCCGCCGGGGCGGCCACCGCCACCGCCCCGGTGGAGGCGAGGATGGCGCCCACCGTGGCCGCCGCCGTGCCCGGCAGCATGAGGCGCCGGCGCCAGCCGGAGGGGCGCCAGCGGCGGGCGGGCCCCTCCACCAGCAGGTAGCTGGCGGTGGTCAGGGCTCCTGTTACGGCCAGGCGGGCCAGGTCGGCCAGCGCCGGCGCCAGCCCGATCGAGCGAGGGCTCAGCAGGACGAAGACCGGCCAGTGCCACAGGTACAGCCCGTAGGACACCCGCCCGACGGCCCGGAGGGGACGCGCTGCCAGGCACCGGCCCAGCCGGCCGGGGTCGGGCCGGCTGACCGAATCGACCACCAGTCCCGCCAGCACGGCGGCGGCCAGGAAGCCGCCGTCGTACATCCAGGACGGGGTGCCCGACAGCAGGGTCATGGCCGCCACCAGGCCCAGGCCGCCGGCCCAGGACAGCGCGGTCAGGGCCGGGCCGGAGCGCGTCCGGCGGCGCCGGCCGGCAAGCACGGCGAGGCCGGCCCCGACCAACAGCTCGAAGGCCCGCGAGTCGGTGCCGTAGTAGGCCCGGCTTGGATCCGCCGATCCGTTCGCCAGCCAGGCCATGGTCGCCGCCGACCCGGCGACGGCGGCGGCGATGACGCCGAGGCTCAGGGCCCGCCACCGGTGCCGGCCCAGGCGGAGCAGGCCGATCAGGACCAGGGGCCACGCCAGGTAGAACTGCTCCTCGATGGCCAGGGACCAGGTGTGCTGGAGGGGTGAGGGGGCGGCGAACTGGGCGAAGTAGGACTGATGGGCGGAGATGAGGTGCCAGTTGGCCACGTACGCCAGGGCCGACAGGGCGTCGGCCCGGAGGGCGGAGCGGTCGATGGTCCCGCCGGCCCAGCCGACGCCGGCCAGGGTGACCAGCAGAACCACCAGGGCCGGCAGCAGCCGCCGGGCCCGCCGAGCCCAGAACCGGCGCAGCGAGATCCGCCCGGAGGCCGACCACTCGCCGAGCAGGAGCCCGGTAATCAGGAAGCCGCTCAGGACGAAGAAGACGTCCACCCCGAGGTAGCCCCCACCGGCGGCCGGCAGTCCCAGGTGGTAGGCGACCACACCGGCGACGGCCACCGCCCGCAGCCCGTCGAGGGCCGGCATGTGTCGAGGCTTCACCACGTTCTGGGGGCCGGCGGTCACTTCCACCCTTTGAATCGGCCGGCGGGGCCGTCATTGAAGGTCCCGGTGGCCGCCGCCGGCCCCCTTGGCTACCGTCGCCCCGTGCTGGTGGTGGGCTTAACCGGAGGGATCGGATCGGGGAAGTCGACGGTGTCGGCCCTGCTGGCCCAGCGGGGGGCGGTGGTGATCGACGCCGACCTGACCACCCGGAAGGTGCAGGCCCCCGGCGGCCCGGCCTACCAGCCGATCATCGACCGCTTCGGCGCCGGCGTGGTCGCCCCCGACGGAAGCCTCGACCGGCCCGCCCTCGCCGCCCTGGTGTTCTCCGACCCGAAGGCGCGCACCGACCTGCAGGCCATCGTGTGGCCGGCGGTGGGCCAGTCCATGGCCGCCCAGATGGCCGAGCACGAGGGCACCGACCGGGTGGTGGTGATGGACATCCCGCTGCTGGCCGAGTCATCCAACCAGCGCCCGTATCTGGCCGGGGTGATCGTGGTGGACTGCCCGCCGGAGCTGGCCGTCGAGCGGCTGGTGACCCAGCGGGGGATGACCGCCGAGGACGCCCGGGCGCGGATGGCGGCCCAGGCGACCCGCGAGGCGCGCCTGGCCCGGGCCGACTTCGTCATCGACAACTCCGGGGATCTGGACCATCTCGAGCAGGAGGTCAAGCGGGCCTGGGAGTGGATCGAGGCCCTGCCCGCTGTCACCGCCGGTTGACGTATTTCGGTGGCCGCCCGGGCCGGGCCCGCCGGTACCCTTGATCCGGCCATGTCCTCCTCCCCGGTGCCTTTCCGCGTCGTCAGCGACTTCGCCCCGGCCGGTGACCAGCCCAAGGCGATCGCCAGCCTGGCCGAGGGGGTGAGGAGGGGCGACCGGTTCCAGACCCTGCTCGGGATCACCGGGTCGGGCAAGAGCGCCACCATCGCCTGGACCATCGAGGCCGTCCAGCGCCCGACCCTGGTCATCGCCCCCAACAAGTCGCTGGCCGCCCAGCTGGCCAACGAGTTCCGCGAGCTGTTCCCCGACAACCGGGTGGAGTACTTCGTCTCCTATTACGACTACTACCAGCCCGAGGCCTACATACCCTCAAGCGACACCTACATCGAGAAGGACTCGTCCATCAACGACGAGGTGGAGCGGCTGCGCCACTCCGCCACCGCCGCCCTGCTGACCAGGCGCGACGTGATCGTGGTGGCCTCGGTCTCCTGCATCTACGGCCTGGGCTCCCCCGAGGAGTACCGGGGGCGGACCCTGATGATCACCCAGGGCCAGGAGGTCGACCAGCGCCAGATCCTCTCCCGCCTGATCGAGATGAGCTACGAGCGCAACGACATGAACCTGGTGCGGGGCAAGTTCCGGGTCAGGGGCGACACCATCGAGCTCCACCCGGCCTACGAGCCCAACGCCGTCCGCATCGAGCTTTTCGGCGACGAGGTGGAGCGGATCAGCCAGTACGACCCCCTCACCGGCGAGCTCCTGGGCGACCTGCGTGACCTGGCCGTCTACCCCGCCACCCACTACGTCGCCGGCGACGAGCGCATGCGCAAGGCCATCCTGGGCATCGAGGAGGAGTTGCAGCAGAGGCTGGCCTTCTTCGAGAAGGAGAACAAGCTGCTCGAGGCGCAGAGACTGCGGATGCGGACCCAGTACGACCTCGAGATGATGGCCGAGGTCGGGTTCTGCAGCGGGATCGAGAACTACAGCCGCCACATCGACGGCCGCACGCCGGGCGAGCCCCCCTTCACCCTGCTCGACTTCTTCCCCGACGACTTCCTGATCGTCATCGACGAGAGCCACGTGACCGTGCCCCAGCTGCACGGCCAGTACGAGGGAGATCGGTCCCGCAAGGACACCCTGGTCGAGCACGGCTTCCGGCTGCCGTCGGCGGTGGACAACCGACCCCTGCGCTTCGACGAGTTCTACGCCCGCGTCAACCAGTGTGTGTTCCTGTCCGCCACCCCGTCGCCCTACGAGATCGCCGAGTCCACCCAGGTGGTGGAGCAGATCGTGCGGCCGACCGGGCTGGTCGATCCCGAGGTCGTCGTCAAGCCAACCAAGGGCCAGATCGACGACCTGATCGACGCCATCAACGAGCGGGTGGCCAAGGGGGACCGGGTGCTCGTCACCACCCTGACCAAGAAGATGGCCGAGGACCTGACCGACTACCTGCTGGAGATGGGGCTGCGGGTCCGCTACCTGCACTCCAACATCGACACCATCGAGCGGATCGAGATCCTCCGCGACCTCCGGCTGGGGGAGTTCGACGTGCTGGTCGGCATCAATCTCCTGCGGGAGGGCCTCGACCTGCCCGAGGTATCCCTCGTGGCGATCCTCGACGCCGACAAGGAGGGTTTCCTCCGCAGCGAGACCTCTCTCATCCAGACCATCGGAAGGGCGGCCCGTAACGTGGACGGCCAGGTCATCATGTACGCCGACAAGGTGACCGACTCGATGCAGCGGGCCATATCCGAGACCCAGCGCCGCCGCTCCCTCCAGCAGGCCTACAACGCCGAGCACGGCATCGACCCCCAGACCATCCGCAAGGCCGTCACCGACATCCTCGCCCACCTGCGCCCCGAGGGCGGCGGGGTCGCGCCCACCCCGACCCGCGAGCGGCGGGGCCGCCGGGCCCGCAGCGACTTCGCCGAGCTGCCCCGCGAGGAGCTGGACCGGCTGATCCGGACCCTCGAGGAGGAGATGCACGACGCCGCCACCGACCTCCGCTTCGAGTACGCCGCCCGGCTGCGCGACGAGATCAACGACCTCAAGCGGGAGCGGAGGGAGCTGGTCTAGATGTCGGAGTCACTGGTCGTCCGGGGCGCCCGCGAGCACAACCTCAAGAACGTCAACCTGGAGCTGCCCCGCGACCGCCTCATCGTGTTCACCGGCCTGTCCGGTTCTGGCAAGTCCTCGCTGGCCTTCGACACCATCTACGCCGAGGGCCAGCGCCGCTACGTCGAGTCCCTCTCCTCCTACGCCCGGCAGTTCCTCGGGCAGATGGACAAGCCCGACGTCGACTTCATCGAGGGCCTGTCGCCCGCCATCTCCATCGACCAGAAGTCGGCCTCCCGCAACCCCCGGTCGACGGTCGGCACCATCACCGAAATCTACGACTACCTCAGGCTGCTCTACGCCCGAGTGGGCGTCCCCCACTGCCCCAACTGCGGGCGCCCCATCACCCGCCAGACCCCCCAGCAGATCGTGGACCGGATCCTCGAGCTGGACGACGGGGTCCGGTTCCAGGTGCTGGCCCCGGTGGTCAGGGGCCGCAAGGGCGAGTACGAGGGCCTGCTGGAGGAGCTGGCCCGCTCCGGCTACGCCCGGGCCCGCATCGACGGCGAGCTCCACGAGCTGGCCGATCCCCCCAAGCTGGCCCGCTACGAGAACCACACCATCGAGGTGGTCGTCGACCGCCTGGTGCGCCGGGCGGGCATCGAGCGCCGGCTCACGGACTCACTGGAGACAGCCCTGTCCCTGGCCGAGGGGGTGGCGGAGGTCCAGCTGGTGGGGGCCAAGGGCGAGGAGGGGGAAGGGGAGATCCTCACCTTCAGCCAGCACCTGGCCTGCTCCAGCTGCGGGCTGTCCTTCGACGAGCTGGCTCCCCGCAACTTCTCCTTCAACTCGCCCTACGGCGCCTGCCCGCACTGCGCCGGCCTCGGCACGCGCTACGAGGTGGACCCGGAGCTGGTGGTCCCCGACCCGGATCTCTCCATCGCCGACGGGGCGGTGGCGCCGTGGGGCGGCAACCGGGGCGAGTACTTCACCCGGGTGCTGGACGCCGTGGCCCGCACCTACGGCTTCTCCGCGTCCACCCCGTGGAAGAAGCTCAAGAAGTCCGAGCAGAAGGTGCTGCTCTACGGCTCGGGCACCAAGCAGGTCCACGTCGAGTACCGCAACCGCTACGGCCGGACCCGCTCCTACCACACCCATTACGAAGGGGTGGTCCCCTACCTGCAGCGCCGCCACTCGGAGGCGGATTCGGACCACATGCGGGAACAGATCGAGGGCTACATGCGGGAGGTGCCCTGTCCGGAGTGCGACGGGGCCCGGCTGCGGCCCGAGTCGCTGGCGGTGACGGTGAGCGGGCGCAACATCCGCGACCTGTGCGACCTGTCCATAGGGGACGCCGCCGCCGCCCTGGCCGAGCTGACCCTCACCGAGCGGGACCACCTGATCGCCGACCGGGTGCTGCGCGAGATCCGGGCCCGCATGCAGTTCTTGCTCGACGTGGGTCTCGACTACCTGACCCTCAACCGCTCGGCGGGGACCCTGGCCGGGGGCGAGGCCCAACGCATCCGGCTGGCCAGTCAGATCGGCTCCGGGCTGGTGGGGGTGCTCTACGTCCTCGACGAGCCCTCCATCGGCCTGCACCAGCGCGACAACCGCAAGCTGATCGACACCCTGGTGCGTCTGCGGGACCTGGGCAACACCGTGATCGTTGTGGAGCACGACGAGGAGACCATCCGGGTCGCCGACCACATCGTCGACATCGGCCCGGGGGCGGGCGAGCACGGCGGCGAGGTCGTGTGCTCGGGCCCGCTCAAGGAGCTGCTGCGCACCAAGGCCTCCATCACCGGCCAGTACCTGAAGGGGACCCGGAGCATTCCGGTCCCCGCCATGCGTCGGGAGCCGGGGGAGGAGTGGCTGGCGGTGCGGGGGGCCCGCGAGCACAACCTCAAGGACGTCGACGTGGAGATCCCGCTGGGATGCCTGGTGTCGGTCACCGGGGTGTCGGGGTCGGGCAAGTCCACCCTCGTCAACGACATCCTCTACCGCGCCCTCATGCAGAAGGTCTACAAGTCCAAGACCGTGCCCGGTCGGCACCGGCGCATCGACGGGGCCCAGTTCCTCGACAAGGTCATCAACATCGACCAGTCACCCATCGGGCGCACGCCCCGGTCCAACCCGGCCACGTACACGGGAGTGTTCGACTCCATCCGCCGGCTGTTCACCCAGACCCAGGAGGCCAAGGTCCGCGGTTACCAGCCCGGTCGCTTCTCGTTCAACGTGAAAGGGGGACGGTGCGAGGCCTGTGCCGGCGACGGCACCATCAAGATCGAGATGCACTTCCTCCCCGACGTGTACGTGCCGTGCGAGGTGTGCAAGGGCGCCCGCTACAACCGCGACACACTCGACATCGCCTTCAAGGGCCGCAACATCGCCGAGGTCCTCGACATGTCATGCGAGGAGGCCCAGGAGTTCTTCGCCAACCAGCCCGCCATCGCCCGCCACATGGAGACCCTGGTGGACGTGGGCCTGGGCTACGTGCGCCTCGGCCAGCCGGCGCCGACCCTCTCCGGTGGCGAGGCCCAGCGGGTGAAGCTCGCCAGCGAGCTGTCCAAGCGTTCGACCGGCCACACCATCTACATCCTCGACGAGCCGACCACCGGGCTCCATTTCGAGGACGTGCGCAAGCTGCTGAACGTGCTGAGCCGGCTGGTGGACCAGGGCAACACGGTGCTGGTCATCGAGCACAACCTCGACGTGATCAAGACGGCGGACTGGATCATCGACCTCGGCCCCGAGGGGGGCGCCCGTGGCGGCACGGTCGTGGTCGAGGGCACCCCGGAGACGGTGGCCAAGACGGGCGACAGCTATACGGGCCGCTTCCTCGCCCCCCTGCTCGGGGTCTGACCCGCCGGCCTGGGCAATCCGGAACGGTCCGGTCCCCCCGTAGATCGGCTCAGGTGATCGCCAGCATCCGCTCGAGCGCGACCTTGGCCCACCGGGCGGTGTCGGGCTCGACGGTGATGCGGTTGCGGACCTCGCCTTCGACCAGGCCCTCGAGCACCCAGGCCAGGTGGGCGGCGTCGATGCGGAACATGGTCGAGCACGGGCAGATCAACGGGTCGAGGGAGACCACGTGGCGGTCCGGGTGCTCGGCCGCCAGCCGCTGCACCAGGTGGATCTCCGTGCCCACGCCGATGACCGAGCCGGCCGGGGCGGCGTCGACGGCTCGGATGATGAAGTCCGTGCTGCCCACCTGGTCGGCCAGGGCGACCACGTCGTGGGCGCACTCGGGGTGCACGATCACCAGCCCCCCCGGGTTCTGGGACCGGAAGTCGGCGATGTGCTCGGGGCGGAAGCGCTGGTGGACCGAGCAGTGGCCCTTCCACAGCAGGAAGGTCGCCTCCTTGACCTCGGCCTCCTGGAGGCCGCCCCTCTCCAGCCGGGGGTTCCAGACCCGCATGTCGGCCTCGGTGAAGCCGAGCTGGTAGCCCGTGTTGCGGCCCAGGTGCTGGTCGGGGAAGAACAGGACCTTGTCCCCTCGGGCGGTCTGGCCGTCGAGGCCGAGCGCCCAGGTGAGCACCGCCCGGGCGTTGGAGGAGGTGCACACCGCTCCCCCCTTCTCGCCCACGAAGGCCTTCAGGGCGGCCGAGGAGTTCATGTATGTGATCGGCACCACCCGCTCCACGTCGGTCACCTGCTCCAGGGCGTCCCAGGCCTCCTCCACCGCCTCGATGTCGGCCATGTCGGCCATGGAGCAGCCGGCGTTGAGGTCGGGCAGCAGGACCTGCTGGTGGGGGCCGGTGAGGATGTCGGCCGACTCGGCCATGAAGTGGACCCCGCAGAAGACCACGTAGCGGGCGTCGCCCCGGTCGGCGGCGATCCTCGACAGTCCGAAGGAGTCGCCGCGGGCGTCGGCCCACACCATGACCTCCTCCCGCTGGTAGTGGTGGCCCAGGATCAGCAGCTGGGATCCCAGGGCGGACTTGGCCGCCCCGATGCGGCGGGCCAGCTCGTCGGCGGGCGCGGCCGCATAGCCGTCGGGTAGGGGCGCTTGCAGGCGGAACATTCGGTTGTGCCTCCCTGGGAGGTGGTGCTCCGCTTGCGGCCGGCGGGGACAGCCTGGTCGCCCATCCGCGGGGTTGTCGGCCACGGAGCAGATATGTCCACCGGATGCCAGGCCGGTGTTTGGTTACAACTGTATTGCGCCCGGCCGCATTCCGCACAGATCCCGCATGGATGCCGGCTTCCGGGCCAGGCCCGGCGCCCCACGCCACCGGCGGGCCGGGCCTCCGGCTCGCCGAATCCCCGCCCGCCTGCTCGCCGGCCGCCCAGCCGCCCGGACGCCCCTGCCGGCCCGACGTCGCCGCCCTCCACGGCCGAGGTCGGGACCGCCCCGCCCCGGCCGGGGCGGTCCCACCCGGGGCCCGGATTCGTTGTCGGGTGCCGGGCCGGGTGCGGCACAGTAGGTGGGTGGTGCAGCGACCCCCGGCCGGCACGATCCCCGACGCCCCCGGCTCCTACCAGTTCCGCGACGCCGACGGGCGGGTCATCTACGTGGGCAAGGCCCACTCCCTGCGCCAGCGCCTGTCCAACTACTTCCAGAGCCCGTCGGCCCTGCCCCCCCGCACCGCCCAGATGGTGGCGGCGGCGGCCACCGTCGAGTGGATCCAGGTCCGCAACGACGTCGAGGCGCTCATGCTCGAGTACAACCTGATCAAGGAGCATCGGCCCCGCTTCAACATCCGGCTGCGGGACGACAAGAGCTATCCCTTCCTGTCCATCACCATGGACGACGAGTGGCCGCGGGCGGCGGTCATGCGAGGCCAGAAGCGCAAGGGCGTGCGCTACTTCGGGCCCTACGCCCACGCCTACGCCATCCGCGAGACCCTCGACCTGCTGCTGCGGTCCTTCCCCATCCGGACCTGCTCGGACGCCAAGCTGGGCCGCCACCAGCGCCTGGGCCGGCCCTGCCTCCTGTACCACATCGAGCGTTGCAGCGGTCCGTGCATCGGGGCCATCGACCACGACGCCTACGGGCGCCTGGTCGACGAGCTGGCCGAGTTCCTCGACGGCAACACCGAGCCGGTCGTGCGCCGGCTGGAGTCCGCCATGGTCGAGGCCTCCGGGGCGCTGGAGTTCGAGCGGGCGGCCCGCATGCGGGACCGCCTGGTCAGCGTGCGCAAGGCGATCGAGCGCCAGCAGATGGTGACCGACCGGCCCGAGGACCTCGACGTGGTGGGCATCTCCGAGGACGACCTCGAGGCCGCCGTGCAGGTGTTCTACGTCCGTCGGGGCCGGGTGGTGGGCCGCAAGGGATTCGTGCTGGACAAGGTGGAGGACCTGAGTCCCCCCCAGCTGGTCGGCCACGTGCTGGAGCAGCTCTACGGCGACCCGACCCTGGGGGTGCCCAGGGAGGTCCTGGTGCCGGTGGCCCCCGAGGATCCCGAGCTGTACGAGACCTGGCTCGGAGGCCTGCGGGGCAGCCGGGTGGAGGTGAAGGTCCCCCAGCGGGGGGACAAGCGGGCCCTTCAGGAGACCGTCACCCGCAATGCGGCCGAGGAGTTCACCCGCCACCGTCTGCGCCGCACCTCCGACCACAACTCGCGCGCCCGGGCCCTGACCGCCCTCCAGGACGCCCTCGGCCTGCCGGAGGCCCCGCTGCGGATCGAGTGCTACGACATGAGCCACCTTCAGGGCAGCGACTACGTGGGCTCGATGGTGGTCATGGAGGACGGCCTGGCCAAGAAGTCCGACTACCGCCGGTTCAAGGTGCGCACGGTCGGCGGGAACGACGACTACGCCGCCATGGAGGAGGTGCTCACCCGGCGGCTCACCGCCCTGCTGGCCGAGCAGGACCGGCCGGTGGCCGACCGTTCCCGCCGCTTCTCCTACCCGCCCCAGCTGCTCCTGGTCGACGGTGGGCGGGGTCAGCTCAACGTCGCCCTCAAGGTCCTCGAGGAGCTGGGCCTCGAGGACGAGATCCCCGCCGCCGCCCTGGCCAAGCAGTTCGAGGAGGTCTACCTGCCGGGCCGGCCCGACCCGGTGCGCATCCCCCGCAGCTCCGAGGCCCTCTACCTGCTGCAGCGGATCCGCGACGAGGCCCACCGCTTCGCCATCGACTACCACCGCCAGCTGCGGGGCAAGCGCATGACGGTCAGCTCGCTGGACGGCATCCCCGGTCTGGGCCCGGCGCGGCGCAAGCGTCTGGTCAAGGAGCTCGGGGGGGTAAGGGCGGTCAAGGCGGCCACGGTGGAGGACCTCAAGGGCCTCAGCTGGCTGCCCGACCCGGTGGCCGAGGCGGTCTACCGGCGCCTGCACGAACCGGTTCGGGCGTGACCGGGGCGGAAGCCGGCGAGGAGCCGAGCCCGGCCGGGGCCAGGCATGCCTCCCGTCAGGTGTGGGAGGCCCACGCCCGCTGGTGGCAGCGCCACTTCACCGCCGGGGCCGACGCCGAGTACCTCGAGCAGATCCTGCCCCTGGCCCGACTGCATCTGGCGGGGGTGACCCAGCTCCTGGACGTGGGCGCAGGCGAGGGTCAGGTGGGGCGGGAGATCGCCGGCCTGGGGGCGGTCGTCGTGGGGGTCGACCCGGCGTGGGCCCAGCTGGAGGTGGCGGTGGCCCGGGCGGGTGGCCCGAGGTACGCCCGGGCCGAGGCCGCCCGCCTCCCGTTCGCGGCCGGCAGCTTCGACGGGGTGGTGGCCTGCCTGGTTTTCGAGCACATCCTCGACGCCCCCGAGGCGCTCAGGGAGGTGGGCCGGGTGCTCCGCCCCGGCGGGAGGTTCGTGTTCTTCCTCAACCACCCCCTGCTGCAGACCCCGGGCAGCGGCTGGATCGACGACCGCATCCTCGACGAGCAGTACTGGCGCATCGGGCCGTACCTGACCGAGGACACCACCGAGGAGGAGGTGGACAAGGGGGTGTTCATCCCCTTCGTCCACCGGCCCCTTTCCGTCTACGTCAACGCCATGACCGATGCTGGCCTGGTCCTGGTCCACATGGACGAGCCGGCCCCTCCGCCGGGCTTCCTCGCCCGGGCGGAGGAGTACCAGGCGGCCGCCACCATCCCCCGGCTGCTGGTCATGGTCGCCCGCAGGCAGCCGTGGGAGAATCGCGTCCGATGACCGACTTCCTCGTCATCTCCGGGTTGTCGGGGGCGGGGCGCTCGACGGCGGCGGCGACGCTGGAGGATCTGGGCTGGTTCGTGATCGACAACCTTCCGGCCGCCCTGATCTCCAAGGTGGCCGAGCTGGTGGACAAGCCCGGGGCGGAGACGGAGCGGGTGGCCCTGGTGGTTGGCCGGGGCGGCGGGGAGGAGTACCTCGAGGAGGTGGGCCCGGCCATCAGGGGCCTGCGGGCCACCGGCAACCGGGTGCGGGTGCTGTTCCTCGAGGCGTCCGACGAGGCCCTGGTGCGCCGGTTCGAGGGGACCCGCCGGCGCCATCCCATGGCGGGGGAGGGGGTTGTCGAGGCCATTGCCCGCGAGCGTCATCTCCTCGACGGCATCCGCACCGAGTCCGACGTGGTGGTGGACACCACCGACCTCAACGTCCACCAGCTGCGGGAGCGGCTGGTCGACCTGTTCGGGGCCGACGACCCCGCCGGCACCATGCGGACCCAGGTGCTGTCCTTCGGCTACAAGTACGGGATACCGCTGGACGTCGACCTCGTGCTGGACTGCCGGTTCCTTCCCAACCCCCACTGGATCGAGGAGCTTCGGACCCACTCCGGGCTGGAGGAGCCCGTCCGCCGCTACGTGCTGGACCAGCCCGAAACCGAGGAGTTCCTAAAGAAGGTGGACGACCTGCTTGGCATGCTGATGCCGGCCTACGTCAAGGAGGGCAAGAGCTACCTGACCATCGCCCTGGGCTGCACCGGCGGCCACCACCGGTCGGTGGTGCTGGCCGAGGAGATAGCCGAGCGCCTGCGCCGTGCCGGCTTCACCCCCGCCGTCAGCCACCGCGACGTGAGCCGCTGACATGGCCCCGACCGGCCCCGGCGCCTCCGACCTCCGCTCCGGCCCTCACCGCGGCCTGGGGGAGGGTCCCCGGGTGGTCGCCCTCGGCGGGGGCCACGGCCTGGCGGCCACGCTGAGCGCGGTGCGGCGCTATGCCGGCGACATCACCGCGGTGGTGTCGGTGGCCGACGACGGCGGCTCAAGCGGCCGGCTGCGGGACACCCTTGGCATCCCGGCGCCCGGCGACCTGCGCAAGTGCCTGGTCGCCCTGGGCGACCCCGACTCCCTGTGGGTGGACGCCTTCGAGTACCGGTTCCCGGCCGGCGAGCTGGAGGGCCACGCCCTGGGCAACCTGGTCCTGAGCGGGCTGGCCGGGGTGGCCGGAGACTTCCAGGGTGCCCTGGCCGAGGCCGGGCGGCTGGTCCGGGCCGTCGGCCGGGTCCTGCCGGCTACCACGGTGCCGGTGGTCCTCAAGGCCACCTCGGCCGGTGGAGAGGTCGAGGGTCAGGTGGCGGTGGCCAGTGCCGGGCGGATAGCGGCGGTGTCGGTCGTGCCCCCGGACGCCCCGGCCCCGGCCGAGGCGGTCGAGGCCGTCATGCGGGCCGACCAGGTGGTCATCGGGCCGGGCTCCCTGTTCACCAGCATCCTGGCGGTCGTCGCCGTGCCGGCGGTGCGGGAGGCCCTGGCCCGGACCCGGGCCCGCAAGATCTACGTCTGCAACCTCCGTCCCCAGGTCCCCGAGACTTCGGGCTACGACGTGGCCGCCCACCTCGACGCCCTTTCGGCCCACGGGTTGGAGGTGGACGCGGTGGTGTGCGACCTCACCGAAATGGACTTGGGACCGGTGTCGATACCCTGCATGGAGGCGGCACTGGGCCGGGCCGACGGACCGGGCCACGATCCGGACAGACTGGCGGCGGTTCTCTCCGACCTGGTCGGGTAGGAACGCCGGCGGCATCCATATTCCCCCAGGAGGCGAGCGGATGGTCAGGGTAGGCATCAACGGGTTCGGGCGGATCGGCCGCAATTACCTGCGGGCGGTGCTCCGTTCGGGCGCGGACATCGACATCGCCGCTGTCAACGACGTGACCTCGCCTGACACCAACGCCCACCTGCTCAAGTACGACTCCACCCACGGGCGCCTGTCCGAACCGGTGGCGGTGTCCGACGGGGCCATGACGGTGGGCGACCGCAGCATCCGGGTGCTGGCCGAGCGGGATCCGGCCGCCCTGCCCTGGGGCGACCTCGGCGTCGACGTGGTCATCGAGTCCACCGGTGTGTTCACCGACGGTCACAAGGCCGCCGCTCACCTGCAGGGCGGTGCCAAGACCGTCGTCATTTCGGCGCCGGCCAACAACGTGGACGCCACCCTGGTCATCGGGGTCAACGACGATCAGTACGACCCCGCCCGCCACAAGGTGGTGTCGATGGCGTCGTGCACGACCAACTGCTTCGTCCCCATGGTGAAGGTTCTCGACGACGCCTTCACTGTGCGCCACGGGCTGATGACGACCGTGCACGCCTACACCAATGACCAGAACCTGCTCGACCTGACACATAAGGATCTCCGCCGGGCCCGGGCGGCGGGAGTCAACATCGTGCCCGCCTCCACCGGCGCCGCCCGCGCCACCAGCCTGGTGCTGGAGGCCATGAAGGGCCGGCTGGACGGGGTCGCCATGCGGGTGCCGGTGCCCGACGGCTCGATCACCGACTTCACCGCCATCATCGAGGCCGCCGCCTCGCCGGAGGAGATCAACGAGGCGTTCCGCAAGGCGGCCTCTTCCGCCCCGCTGTCTCGGGTGCTCGTCTACACCGACGAGCCCGTCGTCTCCACCGACATCGTCGGCACCCCGGCGTCGTGCACCTTCGACTCGCAGCTGACCATGTCGATGCCCCTCGGCGATGGCACTTCGCTGGTCAAGGTGTTCGGCTGGTACGACAACGAGTGGGGCTACTCCAACCGGCTGGTCGACCTGACCCTGCTCCTGGGCGGGGCGGGGCGCCCCGGCGCCTAAGTGGTCGCCCCGGTACCGCAGCTGGAGGACCTGCCCGACCCCAACGGTCGCAAGGTGCTGGTCCGGACCGACTTCAACGTTCCGCTCCACGACGGCGCCATCGCCGACGACCGCCGCATCCGGGCGGCGGTCCCCACCCTCACCTGGCTGCTCGAGCACGGGGCCAGGGTCACCGCCTGCAGCCACCTGGGCCGGCCCAAGGGACAGGCCGATCCCCGGTGGTCGATGGCGCCGGTCCGGGCCCGGCTCGGGGAGCTGGTGCCCGGGGTCGAGCTGATGGAGAACCTGCGGTTCAACCCGGGCGAGGAGGCCAACGACCCCGCCTTCGTGGACGAGCTGGTGGCCGGCCAGGAGCTCTACGTGGACGACGCCTTCGGTGCCGTCCACAGGGCCCACGCCTCGATCGTCGGTCCGCCGACCCGCCTCCCCAGCGCCGGCGGACGGCTGCTGACCCGCGAGGTGGAGGTGCTTGGAGGCCTGCTCACCTCCCCCGGACGTCCGTTCATCGCCGTGCTGGGCGGGGCCAAGGTGAGCGACAAGCTGGGCGTGATCCGCTCCCTCATGGAGAAGGTCGACGCCGTGCTGGTCGGGGGGGCGATGTGCTTCACCTTCCTGGTGGCCCTGGGCCACGAGGTCGGCGACTCCCTCTACGAGCCCGACCAGGTGGAGGCGTGCCGGGCTCTGCTCGACTCGGGACGGCGGCTGGTGGTCCCCACCGACGTCGTCGCTCTCAGTCCCGAGGGCACCGTGCGCCAGGTGGGCAGGACGGTACCGGACGGCTGGAAGGGGCTCGACATCGGCCCGGGCACGGCAGCCGAGTTCACCGACGAGATCGGCGCTGCCCGCACGGTGCTTTGGAACGGCCCCATGGGTGTGTTCGAGGACCCCCGCTTCGCCGCCGGCACCGCCACGGTGGCCGAGGCGGTGGCCAACTGCCGGGGCTTCACCGTGGTGGGCGGGGGCGACTCCGCCGCCGCCGTGGACCAGCTCGGCCTGGCCGACCGCATCGACTTCGTGTCGACCGGTGGGGGAGCGTCCCTCGAGCTGCTGGAGAAGGGGGACCTGCCCGGCCTCGAGGCGCTGCGAAGGGGGATGACCGGTGGCTAGCGCCGGCCGCCGGCCGCTGATCAGCGGCAACTGGAAGATGAACTACACCCACCTGGAGGCCATCCAGGTGGTGCAGAAGCTGGCCTATCGGCTCAAGCCCGCCGACACGGCGGCCACCGAGGTGTCGGTGCACCCCCCGTTCACCTGCCTGCGCTCGGTGCAGACCGTGCTCGACGCCGACGACCTGCCGATGGCCCTGGGGGCGCAGAACTGCCACTGGGAGGCCTCGGGGGCCTACACCGGGGAGGTCAGCGCCCCCATGCTGGCCAAGCTGAACGTGGCGTATGTCATCGTGGGTCACTCCGAGCGTCGTCGCCTCATGGGCGAGGACGACGAGATGGTCAACGCCAAGGCCAGGGCCGTGCTGGGGGCGGCCATGACTCCGATCGTGTGTGTGGGTGAGACCCTCGAGGAGCGGGAGCAGGGCCGGACCGAGGAGGTGGTGACCACTCAGGTGCGCGGGAGCTTGGCCGGGGTGCCCCCGGCCAAGGTGGCCGGCCTGGTGGTGGCCTACGAGCCGGTGTGGGCCATCGGGACCGGGAAGGTGGCCACGCCCGAGGACGCCCAGGCCGTGTGCGCCCTGGTCCGGTCAGTGGTGTCGGAGGGCTCAGGAGCCGAGGCCGCCGCCGGCCTGCGGGTCCAGTACGGGGGCTCGGTGAAGCCCGACAACGCCGCCGAGCTGCTGGCCCAGGCCGACATCGACGGGGCCCTGGTCGGGGGCGCCAGCCTCGATCCCGACCAGTTCGCCCAGATCGTGGCGGCCATGGTCACCACCTGATGAGCCCCCTCTGATAACTTCGCTTCGGTCCAGCTAACCGAAGGAGGCGGCGGGGGAAGTGCTGACCGCAATCGTGATCGCAGTCCACGTGGTCGTATCCCTACTCCTCATCCTCCTGATCCTCCTCCACAGCGGCCGAGGGGGCGGCTTGTCCGACATGTTCGGGGGGGTCGGCACCGTGGCTGCGGGGTCGACCGTGGTGGAGAGGAACCTCGACCGGATCACGGTGGCCACGGCGGTCATCTTCGCCTTCACGACGGTGGCGCTGGCCCTCAGGTTGTAACCACCAACCGCTACGTCCCTGGCGCCCCCGGGGGCAGGAGGTAACTGCAAAGTGCAACGACTCCGAAGGGCACCCGGGCTCCTGGTTGTCCTCGCCTGCGTTTCCGTCATCGCCGCTGCCTGCGGGTCCAGCGGCTCCTCGAGCTCCTCCACCTCGACCACCTCGGGAGCCGTCAAGCACGGCGGAACCCTGATCGTCGGGGCCGAGCAGGAGCCCGACTGCATGGACTGGATCGGTTCCTGCGCCGGGTCCTCCTGGGGGACGTGGATGGGCAACGTCACCACCATGGCCAAGGTGTATGTGACCGACCCCGACAACAACTACGTGCTCAGTCCGGCTATGAGCAGTGCCACCCTTTCGGCCGGTCCGCCCCAGAAGGTGACCTACACCATCAGCCCCAAGGCCAAGTGGTCCGACGGGCAACCGATCACCTCGGCCGACTTCCAGTACACCTGGGACCAGATCGCCCACGGCAAGGACATCTACTCGACCCAGGGCTACTCGGACATCTCCAGCGTCGACACCCCGAGTCCCAACGTGGCCGTGGCCACCTTCATCAAGCCTTACGCACCGTGGAAGGATCTGTTCGGGGCCGACGGCTTCGGAATCCTCCCCAGCCACATCCTCAAGGGCCAGGACCGCGACGCGGCCATGAAGAACGGCTACACGTGGTCCGGTGGCCCGTGGATGATGCCGGCCAACGGCTGGGTCAAGGGCCAGAGCATCACCCTGGTGCCCAACCCCAACTACTACGCCCAGAAGCCCTACCTGGACAAGGTGGTCTTCCAGATCATCACCGACACGTCGTCCGAGGCCAAGGCCTATCAGACGGGCCAGTTCATGATGATCTATCCGCAGCCTCAGGTGACCTTGGCTCAGACCGTCAAGAACCTGCCCAACTCCAACTTCAAGGTGTACGAGAGCCTCAACTTCGAGGGCGTCTGGTTCAACCTCCAGAAGCCACCGCTCAACGACATCAACGTCAGGCAGGCCCTGGGCTACGCCACCGATCGCGACCTGATCGTGAGCCAGCTGTTCGGCCCCATCGATCCGAGCCTCAAGGCGCTTGAGGACGGGATGAGCCCCGGGCTGACGAAGTACTACCAGTCCAACTTCAGCAAGTACAAGCTTGACCTGACCAAGGTCGACTCGCTGATGAAGGCGTCCGGCTGGGCCAAGAACGCCGCTGGCTACTGGGCCAAGAACGGCCAGGAGGCCGATCTGACGGTCAAGTCGACCGCTGGCAACGCCCGGCGGGAGCTGATGGAGCAGATCCTCCAGAGCCAGTGGAAGACCGCCGGGTTCAACCTGACGGTGGCCAACGAGCAGTCGGGGACCCTCTTCGGCCAGGACCTACCCGGGGGCAACTTCCAGATCGGCATCTACGCCCAGACCCCCACGTCCCCCGACCCGAGCAACTCCGGCTGCATCATCTTCTGCACGGTGAACATCCCCGGCCCGGCCAACCAGAACTCCGGTGAGAACTGGGACCGGGTGAGCGACCCGAGCCTCGACAACAGCTTCGGGCCCGCCGACACCGAGCTCAATGACGCCACCCGGACGAGCGAGGTGCAGAAGGGGCAGCAGGCGCTGGCCAACCTGGTGCCCTTCCTGCCGCTGGACCCGCTGCCCTCGGTGCTGGTCTGGTCCTCCAAGGTCCAGGGCCCAGTCGGCAACAACCCCACCATGGGCCCGTTCTGGAACATGAACTACTGGCACTTCTGAGCTGAGTGGCTCACCGGTAGAAGCCTCGAGGGGCCCGGCCGTCGGCCGGGCCCCTCTCATTCGGGCCGGCGTCCGTCCGGTGCGTCGCTGCGGGTATCCGCCCTCGAAATCTCCGGCCGGGAGCCCCTCAGCTCGTTGGGGACGGGTGCTGAGAGCGCTCGGACGGCCCGGTGGGGCGGTCGGTGGCGGCCGGCGGCTGTACTCTCGATCCGGTGTTCACGTACGTGGCCAGAAGGATCGTGTACTCCGTCCCGATCCTCCTGATCGCCTCGATTCTGGTCTTCGTCTTCGTCCGGGCGACCACCGATCCGCTGGCCAAGTTCGCCCAGTCGAGGGATCCGGGGGCGATCCTGCGGGCAAAGCACGAGTTGGGGCTGGACCAGCCCCTGGTGTCCCAGTACTGGCACTGGGTCTCCGGGTTCGTGCGTGGCAGCTGGGGGCTGAGCTTCGTAACCCACGAGTCGGTCGCCTCGGCGGTGAGCCGGGCCCTGTGGAACACCGTGCAGCTGATCCTGTGGGGCATTGGGATCTCCCTTCTGGTGGCCATCGCCGTCGGCGTCTACTCGGCGGCCAAGCAGTACTCGGTCCTCGACTACACCTTCACCGGCCTGGCCTTCATCGGGGTATCCATGCCCCCGTTCTGGTTCGCCCTGATGGCCATCCAGCTCCTCGGCTTCGACCTGCGCAACTGGGTGCACAGCTCGACCCCGATCTTCTACTCGGTGGGGATCCACAGCCCCGGGGTGGGAGGACCCGTCGACTATCTGAGACACCTCGCCCTGCCGGTGGCGACCCTGTCGGTCCAGCTGATCGCCGGTTGGAGCCGCTACCAGCGCTCGACCATGCTCGACGTGATGTCGGCTGACTACATCCGTACCGCCCGAGCCAAAGGCCTGTCCCGCAACCGGGTGCTGCTCAAGCACGGATTGCGCAACGCCCTCATCCCCCTGACGACGGTCACCGCCATCGACATAGGCACCCTCTTCGGAGGCCTGATAATCACCGAGACGATCTTCGGCTGGCCGGGTATGGGCCATCTGTTCTTCACCTCTCTGCTCAACGGTGACACCAATGTGCTGCTCCCGTGGTTGATGGTGACCGCCACGTTCATCATCGGGTTCAACCTGCTCGCCGACGTGGTCTACGGCCTGCTCGACCCGAGGATCCGCTACTGATGGAGGGGCGCTCATGGCGATAGGGGAGCCGCGGGCGACCGCCGGACCGGGCGCGGTGGCGAGCGTGGGTGCCACCCTCGTGGAGGACGACGCCGCCCTGCGCCAAGGAGAGGCCCTGGCGACCGGAACCGTGGTCCGCAGCCAGTGGCAGCTCTTCCGCCGCCGCTTCCTCCGCCACCGCCTGGCTGTCATCGCCGGCGTGGTGCTGATCCTGCTCTACGTGATGGCCATCTTCGCCCCCCTGCTGGCGCCCTATCCCCTCAACCCGCCCCTGACCGAGAAGGTCCTGCTCGCCGCCCGCCACGGTCCCTCCCTGGCCCACCCCTTCGGGACCGACGAGCTGGGACGAGACCAGCTGACCAGGATCATGTTCGCCGGCCGGATCTCGCTGCTGATCGGCATCTGCGTGGCCGTCTTCTCGACCGTGTTCGGGACGGCGGTGGGCTCGGTGGCCGGGTTCTTCGGCGGCCGGGCCGAGCAGCTGCTGATGCGGTTCACGGACCTGTTCCTCATCGTCCCCGCCCTCGCCGTGCTCATGATGGCCCAGAGGGGCCTGGGCGGGTCGGTGCCCATAATCATCGTCATCCTGTCCCTCCTGTTCTGGATGTACGTGGCTCGGATCGTGCGGGGGGTGTTCCTGTCCCTGAAGGAGAAGGAGTTCGTCGAGGCAGCCCGCGCCTCGGGCGCCTCCAGCTGGCGGATCATCACGAGGCACCTGCTGCCGAACACCATCGGACCCATCGTGGTGAACACCACCCTGGTCGTCGGCTACGCCATCCTCACGGAGTCCACCCTGTCCTTCCTCGGCTTCGGCGTGCAGCCCCCGACGGTGTCCTGGGGCAACATGCTGGCCCAGTCCGAGGGCTCGGTCGGAACCACGACGGCCTACCTGGTGTACTTCCCCGGCCTGTTCATCCTCCTTACGGTGCTGGCCGTCAACTTCCTCGGCGACGGCCTTCGCGACGCCTTCGACCCCCAGTCCCGCCGATGACCGAGCCGCTCGAGCCTGAACCGATCGACCCCTTTGTCGAGCGCGAGAAGACTGCCCCGGCAGCCGATGCCGAGGCGGTGTTGTCGGTGCGGGACCTGAGGGTGACCTTCGCCTCCGACGACGGGCCCGTCAAGGCGGTGTCGGGGCTGTCCTTCGACGTCCACGAGAACGAGGTGCTGGGGATCGTGGGGGAGTCGGGCTCGGGCAAGAGCGTCACCAACCTGGCCGTGCTGGGCCTGCTGCCCAAGTCGGCCCAGGTGACCGGGGAGGCCTTCTACCGGGGCCGCCAGCTCATCGGCCTGCCCGAGGCGGAGATGCGCAAGTTGCGGGGGGAGAGCATCGCCATGGTGTTCCAGGACGCCCTGGCCGCACTGAACCCCGTCTACACGGTGGGCAACCAGATCGCCGAGGCGATCAAGACCCACCATCCGGAGAGGCACGACCGTGAGATCCGGGCCCAGACCATCGAGCTGCTTGACCTCGTCGGCATACCCAATCCCAAGGAGCGGGTGGACGAGTACCCCCACCAGTACTCGGGAGGCATGCGCCAGCGGGCCATGATCGCCATGGCCATCTCCAACGACCCCGACGTTCTGGTGGCGGACGAGCCCACCACCGCCCTCGACGTGACTATCCAGGCCCAGGTCCTCGAGGTGCTTGAGCGGATCCAGGCGCGCACCAGGTCGGCCATCATCCTGATCACCCACGACCTCGGCGTGGTGGCAGGCCTCAGCGACCGGGTCATGGTCATGTACGCCGGGCGGGCGGTGGAGGTCGGCGAGGTGGACCAGCTCTTCTACGACGGCCGTCATCCCTACACCCTGGGGCTGCTGGCATCCCTGCCCCGTCTGGACGAGGAAGAGCAGCGCCTGCAGCTGTTCCACATCGAGGGCTCGCCTCCCTCCCTGCTGAGGGTGCCGCCCGGTTGCCCGTTCCACCCGAGGTGCCGCTTCGCCCGACTCCCCAGTCCGTGCTCGACCGAGCTGCCGCTGCTACGGGCCTGCGGGGAGCTGTCACACACGGCCGCCTGCCATTTCGCCGAGGAGATGGCCTCGGTCCAGCCGGAGCAGCTGCGAGTGGACGTCAGCCGGTGAGCGAGGTGGCGGCGCAAGACGTGACGTCGGGCAAGGCCTCCCAAGGGCAGCCTGAGCCGTACGGCGACGGGACCTCCGAGGTGATCCTCGAGGTGGCGGACCTGGTCAAGCATTTTCCGGTCAGAGCCGGGTTCTTCCGTCGGGTGGTCGGCCAGGTCCACGCCGTGTGTGGGATCTCCTTCGAGCTCCGGCGGGGGGAGACCCTGGGCCTGGTGGGTGAATCAGGGTGCGGCAAGTCCACCGCCTGCCGGTCGGTACTGAACCTGGTCCGGCCCACGTCGGGGTCGGTCCGGTTCCGCGGCACGGAGGTGCTGGAGCAGCGGGCAGCGGGCATGCGCCAGCTGCGGCGCCACATGCAGATCGTCTTCCAGGACCCCTACGCCTCGCTGAACCCGAGGATGACGATCAGCTCGATCGTCAGTGAACCGCTCCGTGTCCACCACCTCTATGACGAGCAGGGGCGGGACCGGGTGCGCCAACTGATGTCGCTGGTCGGCCTCGACCCCGAGCACCTCAACCGCTATCCCCACGAGTTCTCCGGCGGTCAGCGCCAGCGCATCGGCATCGCCCGCGCTCTCGCCCTCGACCCCGAGCTGGTCGTGCTGGACGAGCCCGTGTCCGCCCTCGACGTGTCGATTCAGGCCGGGGTCATCAACCTCCTGCGGGACCTGCAGGGTCGGTTGGGCCTGGCCTACCTATTCGTGGCCCACGACCTTTCGGTCGTCAGGCACATCTCCGACCGGGTAGCGGTCATGTACCTGGGCAAGATCGTGGAGACCGGCACCCGCCAGGAGGTATACGGGAAGCCGTCCCACCCGTACACCCAGGCCCTGCTGTCGGCGGTCCCCATCCCCGACCCGCAGGCTGAGAGAAGGCGGAAGCGCATAGTCCTGGAGGGCGACGTCCCTAGCCCGGTCGACCCCCCATCCGGATGCCGGTTCCGGAGCCGCTGCTGGAAGGCCCAGGCGATCTGCGCCGAGGAGGAGCCGGCCCTGGTCGATCGAGGCCAGGGGCACCCCTCGGCGTGCCACTTCGCCGAGGTCCGCGAGGTGATCTGAGCCCGGTAGAGTCGGGATCCGCCCGTGAGGGCGAGACGTCGGAGTGGCGGAATAGGCAGACGCGCCAGCTTGAGGGGCTGGTGCCCGCAAGGGCGTGGGGGTTCAAGTCCCCCCTCCGACACTGACTCGTTGCCCACGGGTCGGACTCCGCGATCACCACCCGTCGCGATGGGTCGTAGGTGAGCCGGAGGCCGAGCTTCGAGTAGACCTCGGCCTTGTCTTCGGGGCTCGCGTGGGCGAGGACGTCGAGCAGGCTGCCGAGGCCGTTGATAAGTGCGGCGAGCTGGTCTCGGGACATGCGGCCGCTGGTGCGGTGGGTGCTGGTCCGATCGTGCTCCCCTTCTGCAGCGAGACGTTCGGCCTGCACTTCGGCTATCCAGGTGGTGACGACGGCAGGGTCGGCGCCAGCGTCGAGGGCGGCGCGGTACTTGGCGAGGCGATCGTCGCAGTCGGCGAGCCGCTTTCGGGCGGCATCGAGGTTGGTCGTGTGCGCATCGTCGGTTGACGCGCTGGCCGCGTGGAGTGCGTCGAGGGTGTCGTCGATGTTCTTCGGGTCGAAGACCTGGGCCAGCCAGCCGTCGAGCGCCCCCGTGACTGCGTCCTCGCGCAGGTAGACATTCTTCGGGTGGTCGACCTCGTTCACGACGGCGTACTCGCTGGGGTAGCGGCAGCGGTAGTGGGCGAGACCGTGGTTGTAGCTACCTTGCATGGCCCGGCCGCACATCCCGCAGCGGATCAGGCCCCGGAAGGCGAAGGGGCGGGGGGTCGGGCGGGGCTTCCGCGTGACTTCGCGGGTGCGGCCAGCTGAGGCGATGGTGCGAGCCTGGCGGTACAGGTCGTCGGTGACGATCGGTTCGTGGGTCAGCGTTTCGGAGTAGATCCACTCGGCCTCGTCGTTCCAGCGCATCTTGGTCTCGTGGCCGAGCGCCACGTCCTCCACGTCGATGAGTACCTCGTCGCGACGCTGGCGGTTCCATACTTGCCGTCCGGTGTAGCGCGGGTTGGCCAGGATGGCCCGCACCGCCAGCTTCGACCAGGCCTTGCCGTGACGGTGCCGGTTCCGCTCCGGGTCGTTGGCTGAAGGGCTCGGGATGCCCTCGCGGGTGAGGCGTTCGGCGATGGCGTACAGGCCTGCACCTGACACGTACTCCTCGAAGATCCGCTGCACGACGGGCGCGGTCGCGGGGTCCGGCTCGAGGCGGTGCAGGCGCTGGCCGTGCGCCGACTTGCCCGGGTTGGGATGGGGGCCGGCGTCGACCAGGCGGTACCCGTAAGGGGGCCGGCCGCCAAGGAAGCGGCCTTCGCTGCGGGCCTGGGCGGCCATGGCCGAGCGGACCCGGATCTTGATCCGGTTGCGCTCGCCTTTCGACATGCCGCCGTACAGCGACATGACCAGGTCATGGGCGTCGGAGCCGGGATCGATGGCGCCGCCGACCTCGGGCACCCACAGCTCGACGCCGTAGTGGGCGAAGACCGGGAAGGTGAGACCGAACTGGTTGCCGTAGAAGGCCCGGGCGGGCTCACCGATGACGACCGCCTCGAAGCCACGGTCCACCCTGGCCAGCGCTTCCAGCAGGGCGGCCGCCTCGGGTCGGCGCTTCCACGGCAGGGAGCGGGAGCGGCCGATGTCGAAGTACTCGGCGACGACGACGCCGCCGGCCGGCTCGATAAGCGCCCGGGATCGAGATAGCTGCCAGGACTTGGAGGACTCCGGGTCCTGCTGGTCCTCGGTGGACACCCGGCCGTAGAAGGCGAACCGCTTCACGATGCTCTCCTGGCTTCCTGGTCCCGGCGGCGAGCCGGGGCACCGGACGTTCTACCTCCGCCCGGCTCGGGAGGGGAAGAATCGAGGCGCCGCTCGTTGGCGTGCAAGAGGATGCGAAGGAGCGCAGCGGCAGCCTCGGGCGTGAGCCGGGGCGGGTCGCCCGGCACCACGACCCTGATGGCGGGTCCGGCCAGGGCATGCCCGGCGGCGACCGGCGACGGGAGCCGGCTGTCGGCGCCAGACAGCGCCTTTCTGCTCGGGGTTGGCCGGTGGTGGCCGCCCCCGGTGGCGCGGCCGCCGGACGGCGGGTCGGAGGAGGGGGGATTGGTCGGAGCCATGGGCAGCCCACGGCCGAAGTCGTGCCCACCCCGTAAATAGGGCTGGGCGGCCGAATTTGGGACAAAAGAATTTCGGTTTCGGCGAAACTCTTCCTCGGCGGACAGCTGCTACACGGCTACTACAGATTGCAGGTGGCGTGTAGTAGCGCCCTGGGGGAGCGCGCACGCGGGCAGAAGGCGGCGCGATCGCCGGGCCGCCCTGAAAATCTGGCCTGGACGAAATTTTCTTTGTCCCAAAACGGCCCTGAAACCCCTATTTAGAGGGTGGAGGTCGTGCGACCAGCTTGTCCCGCATTACTCCGCCAGCCATCGCACGAAAGGAGCCCGACACGAATACCTGTCTGTCCCCACCAACGACGCCGGCAATCCGTCGACCCATTGGCCCGGCCGCTTTCCCCGCCGTCGGCATGGCCGTGCCCGGCCCGGACGGTTGGCCCCTCGGATGACGGTCGCTTCACCATCGTTCCGCCGGTCCTCCCAGAACCGAGAAGCCCGGATCACGCATTATCGCTGGTCAGGGCCCCATCGGGCCCTCGGATGGCGCCCCCGACATACAGGGGGAATCTGTGGCTGACGCCGGCCGGAGGAGGGTTGACGATCGGTTGGCGCTAGAAGTCGCTAGCCGGGTGACCGCCAGGGACCGCTATGTCTGCCGTCTCCTTCTCGACCACCAAGTGCTCACGACCGGGCAGATCCAGCAGGTGACGTTCCCAAGCGAACGGACTGCTCAGCTCCGTCTTGCTCAACTCCGGAGGCTCCGTGTCATCGACCGATTCCGTCCGTTGGTCGCGACCGGCTCCGCGCCTTCGCACTGGATACTCGACTCGCTGGGCGCCGCCGTCCTGGCCGCCGAGGACGGGGTCGAGGTCCTGGAGTTGCCCTGGCGCCGGGGCAGGTCCATCTCCCTCGCCCAATCCGGCCAGCTCCGCCACGCGCTTGCCGTCAACGGGTTCTTCTGCTCGCTCCTTGCCGAGGCCAGGGTCAGAGTCGATTCCGAACTCGTGATGTGGTGGCCCGCCCGGCGCTGCGCCGCGGCGTGGGGAGACATCGTCCGTCCCGACGGCTACGGAGTGTGGGCCGAAGCCGGCCGCCAGATCGCCTTCCTTCTGGAATACCGCGACGGTAGGGACCAGGCCGGACAGCTAGCCGAGAGGCTGGAGGCATACGCCCGGCTCTTCGACGCCACCGGCCAGCGGGTCCCGGTCCTCTTCGTCTTTCCCGGACCCAGCCAGGAGGCGCAAGCCCGGAAGGTCCTGTCCCATCCCACCGTCCTCCTCGCCACGACGGCCCTGATGCACGGCCAGTCGCCCTCCGAGGAGGTGTGGGTGCGGAACGCCTCTTGGGGTGGCCCCGAGCGGTGTCGGCTGATCGACCTCTTATGCCCGTCGCCGGCTTGTTGAGACCGCTGCCAGGCGGTCAGCGAGACGACCGGCGACCGGTTCTCGGGGTCGGCCGGGGCTTGGCACCCGTGGACGTTCGGGGAGTGGAGCGATCGTGGGCCGGGACCCGGGTCCCGTCATGCCGGGTGTACGGATGGACGTAGACGACCTTCTTGCCTTTGCTGGTTTCAGCCAT
>Ga0070739_10001019_pt1 | contig 45096 bp, 35 predicted proteins | sample Coa_R1_7_FD_66445 | JGI IMG/M metagenome (GOLD analysis project Ga0070739, IMG submission 66445) | Surface soil microbial communities from Centralia Pennsylvania, which are recovering from an underground coalmine fire - Coalmine... | ecosystem: Environmental > Terrestrial > Soil > Unclassified ...
GGCGCCGGTATCGATCGCCTGCGCGGCGGCATCACGGATAAGGTCCTCACGCCCGAGTTCATCGCGAAAATACAATCCGCCGGCTGGCAGCCCGTCACCTATCGTCAGAACACCGAACTCTTCGCCGAAGCCTGGCACTGGAACCCCCGCGGCACGTGGAGCAACGCCGCGGCGAAAGAGGGCTACTTCGTCGGCGACGCCACGCCGACATCGGAAATGATCCGCCATTCGTGGGCCGCGCCGCTGCCGCATCGCGGCTTCACCATGGGTGACGGCGCCGGCTACTCGCGCCTCACCGACGGCGACCTGAACACGTACTGGAAAAGCAACCCGTATCTCACGCGTCAATACACCGGCGAAGACGACCATCCCCAGTGGGTCACCCTCGACATCGGCGCGCAGCGCGAAATCAACGCCATTCGCATCGCCTGGGCCGCGCCGTTTGCCGTCAAATACCGAGTCCAGTACTGGACCGGCGACCGCAACCCTTTCTACACCTCGGCTGCCGGTGTATGGAAAGACTTCCCGTTGGGATCGGTAAGCGGCGGACAGGGCGGGACCGTCACCCTGCGCCTCGCCTCCTGGATGATTCCCACACGCTGGTTGCGCATTTGGATGACCCAGTCCTCGAATACCTGCGATACCCACGGCGAGTCGGATCGCCGGAACTGCCTGGGATTCGCCATTAGCGAGCTCTACGCCGGCACGCTCTCCGACACCGGCGACTTTCAGGATCTTCTCAACCATGTGCCGAACCGCCAGCAGTCCGAAACCGTCTGCTCCTCGGTCGATCCATGGCACGCCGAATCCGACATGACCGAAAAGAGCGGCGATCAGGTCGGCTTCGATCTGTTCTTCACCAGCGGCGTCACGCGCGGCCTGCCGGCGATCGTGCCAATCGCCATGCTGTACTCCACGCCCGAAGACGCGGCCGCTGAAATTTCGTACCTGCGCGCCCGCAAATACCCGTTCCGCTACGTCGAAATGGGCGAAGAGGCCGACGGCCAGCACATGATGCCCGAGGATTACGCCGCGCTCTATATCCAGTTCGCCGCGGCCATTCACCGCGTTGTACCCGACGCGAAGCTCGGCGGCCCCTCGTTCGAAGGCGTAATCGAGGACGTCTCGGTGTGGCCCGATTCCGAAGGCCGCACCTCGTGGCTCGGCCGCTTCTTCGATTACCTGCGCACCCACGGCCGTATCGGCGAGTTCTCGTTCCTGTCCTTCGAGCATTACCCGTACGAATCCTGCAACACGACGTGGAACGACCTTTACCGCGAGCCGGAGAACATCACCCACATCATTCAGACCTACAAAGATGACGGTCTGCCCCCGAACACGCCCTTTCTGGTGACGGAAGTGAACCTCGGCGCGTCCGTCAGCGAGTCTTTCGTGGACATCATGGGCGGCCTGTGGTGGGCCGATTACACCGGCGCCTTGCTGGCCGCCGGCTCTTCCGGCAACTACTATTTCCACTACATCCCGGGTCCGCTTTCGCGCGGCTGCAACGATTCCTGGGGAACCTTCGGCCTCTTCCTCGTCGATCACGACCTGAACATCAAAGGCTACACGGCCAGCTATTTCGCCTCACAGCTGATCAACAAAGAGTGGGTTCAGCCGGTTGACGCCACGCACCGCATGTATCGCGCCGCCAGCGATGCCCGAGACGCATTCGGCAATCTGCTGGTGACCGCTTACGTGCTGGAGCGCCCGGACGGCCAGTGGTCGGCCATGCTGGTGAATAAAGACCCGCAGCGCGCGCACGGCGTGCGTATCCGGTTTACCGACGCCGCCGGCAAACCCGACCGCTACTTCACCGGCCCGGTAGACAGGATCACCTTCGGCGTGAACGAGTATCAGTGGCGCCCCGACGGGGCGGAAGGCCATGCCGACCCCGACGGTCCCCCGTCGAAATCGACGGTGCCCGGCACACGTGAGTCCATCTACGCTCTGCCCCGCGCGTCGATAACGGTCCTCCGTGGCAAAATCGCCCCTTAGGTTTTCCGATCACGCGACTTCGCAGCACATTATTTCGCCCGTAACGCGCTGCAAACAGTGCAAATCGACCTCACCGTAACGCTGCGGACGGTTCGTTTTCGGCACCCCTGACGATAAGATCCAGGCAGATAAGGAGCACTTTTCTCTCATGTCAACCGCAGCCCAGCACGCAGCCAATATCCGCAACGCGCCCCTTTCCACCGGCCCGCGCACCCCCGAAGGCAAAGCCGCGTCCAGCCGCAATGCCCTGAAGTTCGGACTCACCTCCAAACAGGTCCTCCTGCCTCATGAAGATCCAGCCGAATTCGAAGCGCTCGAGGCCACGCTTCTCGAACAGATCCAGCCCGCCGACGATGGCGAGCGTCTCCTGGTAAACGATATCGCCGTCGCGCGCTGGAAGATCCGCCGCATCGAGCTTGCCCGCGCCGCCTGGATGGAGTTCGATCTCAGCCGCCGTCGCATGGACGATCGCAATCTCGCAACGGCCTGGACCCTGCTCAGCCCGGAAATTCAGCGATTCGACAATACGCCGCCGCCGAACGGCGCGTAGTCGAGAACGCCTGGCGCAAGCTCCGCGTCCTCCAGCAGGAGCGCCGCGACCGCGAGAAAGCCGCCGCCGAAGCCGCCCGCGCGAATCTCCAAAACAAACCCAATGCCCCATTGGAACAACCGCTTACGGCCGCAGTTGCCGCCCCGGTGCAGGTCTTCTCCACACCGCTGCGATCATGACCGCACGGCCAACTTGTAGTGCAAGCCTTTGGCTTGCACCTTGTGGAGCAGGCCTTTGGCCTGCTCCGTCACTGAATCGTGACCCGATCGATGCCCTTGTACCGGCTCATATCCGAGAGAATGACGCGATCGCCGGGCTTCAGCCCTTCGAGAACCTGCACCGAGTTCACCGATCCCGCTCCCAACCGAACCTTGACCCGTGTGGCGTGCGCGCCGTCGGGATCGATTTTGAACACACCATCTTCCGGCGGTCCAGCGGGACGGCCCACGTAAGTCACCTCCCGGAGAGTCTTCACGCGAATAACGCCATCCACCTCCTGTCCCGCGGAGGCGTCGAGCGGCTTATCCAGTGTGATGGTCGCAGCAACCGTGCCATTCACGACCTGTGAGCCGAGCTCCGTGACTTTCCCGGCCACCGTGGGGCCGTTACGTACCTGAACGGACGCGCTCTGGCCGACCTGAACCGAGTGCGACTGCGGCTCGGGCACATTCAGCTCGGCCGACCCGGCAGACGTGAGCCGGCCAGGTCCGCGAACCGCGACCAGAAGATCACCATCTTTCACTGTGTCCACCCAAATCGCGTCGCGTGAGATCACTGGGTTCGCGGCGGCGGGCTGTTGCGCCCGCGCCCAGTTCAGGTTCAGCAGGCAGCACAGGATCGCCACGCCGATCGCCAACACCGCGGGCGCCCTCGAAGCGCGCGGTTCGTCGCGAACGCCGGCGAGCCGCTGGATGCGATACATCAGCTTCCCGCCGGCGCTGGCCACGGCGAGCCGAGGCGCCGTCGCGCGGAAGCGCTCGAGCTGGGTCAGCGCCCGTGCATAACCGAGGGGATCGCCGCAGATTTCCACCGCGAGGTCGTCGCAGCATAACTCCCGCTCATCCCGAATTCGTGCCGACACCCACCAGACCGCCGGCTGATAGAAGAACAATGTCTCGGCAATGCTCTGCAGCAGGTTCACCAGATAATCGTGCCGGCGGATGTGCGCCAGCTCGTGGGCCAGCACGGCTTCGAGCTGGCCGGCGCTCAGGCTCACAAGGGAAGCCGCCGGAACCAGAATCGCGGGGCGGAGGAAGCCGATGACCGCCGGGCTGTCGACTACCGCCGACATCAGCACGCGCACCGGGCGCATGACCTTCATGTGCCGGGCCAGGCGCGATGCAGTGTCGATCAGTGAAGTTCCCGCCGGCTCACCGGCGCGCCTGAGGCTCGAAGCGTACCTGGCGCTCAAGATGAGCCGCAGCGCGCAGATCAGCACCCCCGCGGCCCAGACCGGGAGAGCCCAGGCCTCCAGCGCGGCGAGCCATTGTGGCAAGGCAGGCGCGGCTGGCGGCGGCAAACCCGCCGAGTCCGGCACCCCGAACACCTGCCCGGAGCGCGCTGGGCCGCCGGCGGGCGCATAGATGATCCACGCGGTAACGAAGGGTAATGCGGCCATGATCGCCAAGGCCGCGCAACTGGTTGCGTACCGCAGGCGCGCCGAGCTGTTGCGCTGGGCCGCGAGCGCCAACCATAACAGGAGGGATACCGCGAGCCCCTGCCACACGAAGTGCAGTAGCGCGGCGCTGATTGCGTGAGCGATAGCGGTCATTTGCCATTCCTTTCCATGCGGTCCAGCAGCGCTTCCATTTCCTCCAGCTCCGCGGGCGACGATTTGCGAGTGGCGAGGGCCTGCAGCACGAGCGCCTTGACGGAGCCGCCGAATGCGCGCTGCGCAAGGTCACTCAGTAGCTGCCGCTGCGTGTCTTCGCGCGGACGCCGCGCGCTGTATATCTGCGGCCGCGTCGTTTCGTCCCGGCTGACGAGGCCCTTCTCGTGCATGATCTGCAGAAGCTTCAGCACAGTCGTGTACCCGGTGGGCTTGACCGCATTGAGCCTCCGCTGGATGTCGCGGACCGAGGCTGGTCCGTGCTCCCACAGAACACCGAGGATCTCCAGTTCCGCGGTCGTCGGATTCGGTCGCCGGATCTTCACTGCTCCATAATGACGAAGGTCTTCGTCATTGTCAACGAAAACTTTCGTCAATGGAGACAGGGCTCAAGCAGGAAAAAGCGGATGGACTACAGCCGCAAATCGACCGAGTACTGATGCCTGGCCGCCAGCAGTTCGTCCCATGTCAGCTCGCCTCCATGATACGACGCATCGCGGCCGAGAATTGCGGTCAACGTGCTCTCTGATGCCTGCGCCGCGTTGTTGATCCACGCGCCTGATCGCACGCTCTCGACGAACCGCTTCACGTTCGTAATGGCCCCTTCCCGGAAGGTGTCGTCCTTCTCCGCGCCGTGCCACGCGTTGTCGCCGGTGATGTGCACCAGGCCGCCGTAGTGCGAATCGACGGTTCCCTTCGAGCCGAACATGCGCGCGCAGATGTCGTTATAACCCTTGGTGAACTGCACCGAGCTGTGGTCCACCATGATGTCGCCGGGATACCAGTACTGCACGGCGAAGAAGTCGTTGCAGTCGCCGAAGGTGCGCACGCGCCGGCCGCAATGGCCGTATGCCTTTACGGGATGGGCCTGCAGATACCAGTTGCCGACGTCGATGGCGTGGATGTGCTGCTCGACGATGATGTCGCCGGAGAGCACCTTGTCGCCAAGCCAGTGCCGCAGCCGGGCCTGCGCCGGGCTCAGCCCGGGAATCGGCGGCACGCTGGGAATGCCGGTGTGATAGTACATCTGGCCGAAGCCGATAGTCCCGAGGTCGCCGCGATGCACGCGCTCGGCGGCCTGCTGGAACACCGGCTGCGCGCGGGTCTGGAAATCCACCCAGAAGCTGCGCTTGCCCTCCGCGAGCTTGCCGCTCTCCTCGATGCTGAGGCACCCGGCGGTGTCCACCGCGACCGGCTTCGCCACATACACGTGCCTGCCCGCTTCCGCCGCGGCGCGCGCATGCATGGGATGGAAGTACGGCGGGCTCATCACCAGCACCGCATCGAGCTTCGACTCGGCCAGCTTCCGATACCCGTCCAGCCCGTCGTAGGCGCGCGATGCGTCCACGCGGTACTTCTCCCGCGCTTTGTCCAGCGGAACGGCGATCGGGTCGGCCAGCGCCACCACGCGCGCGCCGGTGTATTCGACGAAGAAATCGCCGACGTAGTTGCCGCGGCCGCCGCAGCCCACGATGCCGATCTCCAGCGCGGAGTTGGCCTGATAGGCGAAGGCGGTGCGGGAGTTCACGAGCAGCAGGCCGGCTCCGGCGGACTGCAGCAAACGGCGGCGGTCGATGGCATCCATGGGCAGGGTCCTTTCAGTGCAGGGTTAGCCGCTCGCCGGCGCGAAGCAGGCGATACGGCTGGTTCAGGCGTTTCGCTTCGGCGACGAACTCGTCGGGCGAAGCGGTGTTGAACTCGAACATCTCGTAGTGGCAGGGAACGACGAGCTTCACGGCGCCATCGTGCGCCAGCCGCGCCGCTTCGCGGCCATCGAGGTTGCCGGCCACGCGGCGCTCCGGTTTGGCGCCATTGATGGGCAGCAGGGCGAGGTCCGGCGCGAACGGGCGAATCCGCTCCGCCATGCCGTCGTAGAGGACGGTGTCGCCGCTGTGATAGATGGTCCAGCGGCCGATGCGAACGATGTAGCCGAGGAAGCGGCAGCGGCCGGCTTCGTCGCGCTCCACGGTTTCATGGGCGGACGGAATGGCGGTGAACCGCACGTCGGAGACGGTGGCGGACTGCCCGTCGTCGAGGCCAACAGGCCACGCGGGATCGCAGCCGAGACGCTCGGCGACAAAGGCGCGATTGGCGTCGGGAATGATCATCCGCAGCGCCGGATTCGCGGCGCGCAGGGGCAGTAGCGTCTCGGCATCGAGGTGGTCGGTGTGGTTGTGGCTGGACGTGACCACGTCGATGAAATCGAGCTTCTCCGGTGCGATGACGCGCGCGGTCATGCGCACGTGCGGCTTGTCCGTGGCGGCGTACTTCTTCGTCAGCGAGTCGGACAGGTACGGATCCAGCAGCACGCACGTATCCGCATGATGCACGAGGAATCCGCTCTGGCCCAGCCACCACAAGTGCAGCGCGTCGCCCTCGGCGCGGGCCGCACGCACATCGCCGAGGAATGACTCGTCTTTCAGAAGCGGCTCGATCATGCGATACCCAGTTCCCGCCGTATGGCGTGCACCCCCGCCACCATGTTCTTCAGCTTCTGCCGCGCCGCCCAGCGCGCCGTCTGGCTCAGGCCGCAGTCCGGCGCGAACGACAGCCGTTCCGGCGGCGCATACTTCAGGCAGCGGCGCACGCGCGCGGCGACGTCGTCCACCGTCTCGGTGTAGTAGCTCTTCACGTCGATAATACCCACGGCGGCTCGCTTGCTCCCAGTGATTGTCTTCAGCAGTTCGAGCTCGGCGAACTCGCGGCTGGCCATTTCGAGATGAATCTCGTCGGCATGGAAATCGAGAAACGCCGGAAACATGGGCGCATACTGGCGCGGTCCGACCGCACGGCCCTTGTAGTTTCCGAAGCAGAGGTGAGTCGAAAGATGACAACGGCCGGCGACCGCTTCCACGGTCCGGTTGAAGATGTCGACGAAGCGGCGCGGGTCCTCGCGATAGGCGTAGCAGCTCATAGAGGGCTCGTCGATGGTGACCTCCGTACATCCAGCGGCCACGACCGCTTCCAATTCGGCGCGCACGATCGGGATCAGAGCTTCGGCGATGGCCCAGCGATCGGGGTACTGTGCATTCGGGATTAAACGGCCGCTCAGCGTGTACGGACCGGGCACGCTGGCCTTGAGCACCGGTCCGTTCTGAGGCGCCAGCCGCTGGAGACGCGCGAATTCGGCAACCACGCCCAGGCCGCGCGGCGCCCGAAGCTCGCCGGTGATGCGATGCTTGCCGCGCTGGTCGTGCGCGGGCGGCCCGAATCGCCGTGGCGGCTGCGGCTCCAGCGAGATGCCCTCCAGATACCCGTAGAACGACAGATTGAAGTCGAGCCGCGTCTGCTCGCCGTCGGTGATCACATCCAGGCCGGCGGCGAGCTGGTCGTGCACGGCGGCGATCACTGCATCGTCCTGCGCTTCGCGGATGTCGTCTTCGCCGAACTGCTCCAGGTGCTGCGCGGCGAACTCCAGCCATCCGGGAAACGGATAGCTTCCGATCACGGTGGTGCGCAGCGGTTGGTCGATGGTCATCTCAGCTCACCCGCCAGCCTGCATCCACGGGGAACACCACTCCGGTTATGGTCCGCGCCTCGTCGCTGAGCAGGAAGACGGCGGCGCGCGCGATGTCGTCCGGTTCGATCAAATCCGCCAGCGGCTGCTTGTCTTTCATGAATGCCATGATCTCGGCGTCGTTCTGCGCGCGCCTGCTCATGGGCGTGCGCACCAGTCCGGGAGCAAGGGCGTTGATACGGATTCCGTGCGGCGCATAGTAGGACGCAGTGGCTTCGCTGAGTCCCATGATGCCCGATTTGCTGGCGGCATACGCGTGGGTGGCGAAGTGGTGGGGCTCAGGCGAAAGCGCGGTGACGCTGCCCATGGTGAGAATCGCGCCGCGGCGGCCGCCGGCATCGGGCGGCTGCTGGAGCATCGTCCGCAGCACCGCGCGGCAGACTCGAAACGTGCTCCCGAGGTTCACATCCAGCGTCATCGCCCAGCCTTCGTCGGTACACGCGTGCAGCGGCCCGTCGCCGAACCGGCGGCCGCTGATGCCGGCAACATGGAACGCGGCGTCGATGCGGCCGTACTGCGCAGAGCAGGCGCTCACGGCGGTGTCGGTCTGCTCCGTGGACGTGAGGTCGGCAATGGCATAGGTCGCGCCAACGCGCGCTGCCAGGCTCGTCACCGTCGCGGTGTCCTTACCCACCACGAACACACGAGCGCCCTCGTCGGCGGCCAGCAGCGCCGTAGCTTCCGCAATGCCCGTCGATCCGGTTATCAGCAGCACTTTACCGGCGAGACGCCCCATCGTTTTCCTGCGGTGAGTATTTCAACCGCGGCCGTCTTGTGTCAAGATCAACGTCGATGGTCGCAGGATTGGATATCGGAGGAACACGGATCAAGGCCGGGCTGGTGGATGAGGCCGGGCGCCTTTCGCGCAGTGCCGCGATTCCGACGCCCGCTTCACTGACGGCATTTCGCGAAGCGCTTCCGCCGCTGCTGGCGCGCATCGCCAACGGGGCCCCGATCAGCGGGGTGGGCATCGCGTGCAAGGGCATCATCCGGCCAGAGGACACCATGGTTGAGTCGCTTCCGGGGACGCTGGATTATCTTCAGGGATACCGCCTGGCGGACTTTCTGGAAGGGCAGGGAACGGTCCGCGCCGACAACGACGCCCGCGCGGCGCTTGCCGGCGAACTGGTCTTCGGCGCCGCCAAAGGCAAGCGCGACGTGGTGATGCTCACGCTGGGCACCGGCGTGGGCGGCGGAATCGCCAAGGACGGCCGGCTCGTCTTCGGGCATGGCGGCGCGGCGGGACACCTCGGCCATGTCGTCGTCGATCCGCTTGGCCCGTATTGCATCTGCGGCAGCCGCGGCTGCCTGGAGACGTACTTCTCATCGCGGGCCATCGAGTTCGAGGCCATGAACGCGATCCTGCGCGGCTGCGATTCGCTGCTGCGCACGCGCTTTCAGGACAACCCGACTGCCGTCACGTGCGCCGACGTGTTCGCCTGCGCCCGCGAGGGCGACCTGATTGCCCGCTCGATCTTCGACCGCGCCGTCGTCTGCCTGGGCGCGGCGCTGGCCGGGATCATGCACGCGCTGGACCCGGAGATCGTAATCCTCGGCGGCCAGATCGCCGTGGCCGGCGAGATGCTGTTCGCGCCGTTGCGCGCCGATACCGAGCAGCGGACCAAACGCCTGCTGCGCCGGGCCATCCCGATCGTGCCCGCCACGGTCGATTCGGGTGTGGTCGGCGCGGCGTCGCTGGTCATGTACGGGGAGGCGGCATGAACCGGCGCGCATTTCTTCTGGCCTCCGCCGCCTCGATGCTGCGCGGCGCCTCCGGTTCGCATCTGAAGATCGGCATCACCGACTGGAATCTGGAGATGACCGGCCGCGTGGAAGCGGTCGCGATGGCGAAGCGGCTCGGCTTCGATGGCGTGCAGATCAGCCTCGGACGCAAGCTCGTGGACGATCAGCTTCCGCTCGATAATCCGCAGCTGATCGCGCAGTATCGCGCGGCTTCGAAGCGAGAGGGTATTCCGATCGACAGCACCTGCCTCGATCGCCTCCACGATGACTGTCTGAAGAGCAGCGGGGCCGCGCCGAAATGGGTGGCGGACGGCATTCGCATCACCGCCGCCCTGGGCGTTCGGGTCATGCTGCTGCCGCTCTTCTTCAAGTGCGATGTTGCGCCTTCGGAGTTCGATTACGTCGGCAGCGTGTTGCGTGAGCTTGCGCCAGACGCGGAGAAGGCCGGTGTGGTTCTGGGTCTCGAAGACCAGCTTTCGGCGGAGGACAACGTCCGCATCATGGAGCTGAGCAAATCGGACGCGGCAAAGGTTTACTACGATGTCGGGAATTCCACGCGCTGGAACCACGACGTGCTGCGCGAGATCGCATGGCTCGGGCGGGATCGCATCTGCCAGTTCCATTTCAAGGACAATCCGCACTACCTCGGCGAAGGCAACATCGATTTCGCGAAGGTGCTCGCGGCGATTCGGGCCATCGGATTCGACGGGTTCGCCAACCTCGAGACGGATGCGCCGTCGCACTCGGTTGAAGCGGACCTGCGGCGCAATCTGGCGTTCATTCGGGGGTTGCTGGGCTAACGTCCGAGGAAGCTCTGGAGATCGCTCTCGCTGACCTGCGGCTCACCGGGAGCGACGTTGCTCAGGCGGCCATCCTTCATCCAGCGCTCCAGCTGATCGACAAGGCTGAACAGGTGGTCGAAGGAATGGACGATGAACAGCAGCGGCTGGTAGTGGTCGATCTCGAAGGACTGGTTGATGGCCCAGTCGATCTGAATGGGAAAGCGCTGCACCTCGGGCGATTCGATGGCGTGCGCCAGCTCGCCATACGAGCTGAGCAGTCCGCTGCCGTAGGCCTTCAGTCCATCGCGGCCGCGCATCAGACCGAACTCGACCGTGAACCAGAAGAAGCGGGCCATGGCGCGGATGATGCTCGCCAGCGCATGGAGGCGCATCTCGCGGTCGCGGATGCCGGAAACCAGGTCGGCCGCGGTGTGAGCGCATTCGCCGAAACGCACCAGGGTGTCGGCGAATTGCCTGTCCGTATGCATGGGTACGTGGCCGGCGATGTCGTGGAAAATATCCGGCTCCGGTAAATAATCCAGCCGGTCCGAGCGACGGATGGTGACGGTGGTGGGGAAGCAGCGGTTGCGGAGGCAGTCGAAGAAGACGAACGACGGCACGTACCCGCTCACCGGTTTGGCCTGGAAGCCGGTCAGCGGCGAGAGGAACCGGTTGACGTCTTCGAGCCTCGGAATTCGCTGCGGATCGAGGCACAGCGACTGCACCCCTTTGAGAAACCATGGGTTCGCGTATCGCTGCCAGCGTTCGCCCATGCGCGCATAGAGACGGCGCCAAGCCTCGTGATTCTCTTCCGAGTACAATTCGTACGGCTGCTCGATAAAGAGGCGGCCATCATGACGCGCCTGCTCGATAAACGGAGCTTCCGTGGTGGTAAGGCCCGCGGCTATGACTGTGGGCAAGGTCTCCTCCCGCTACCGAGGAGTGTAAGCGATTTTGATGCCAAACACCACATGAAAGTGGGTGTTTGGCTTGAATCCATATCGCCAGTCGGTACATCCCTGAGATCGTGACCCGAGCGATCTTCGGCGCCACCGGCTCTGTCGGCAAGGCGCTCGCCGCGGAGTGGGCGGCCGCGCGTTTGCCGTTTCGTGTTGTCGGGCGCAGCGAGGAGCGCCTTCGCCGCGATTTCGCGCGTTACGGCGATCTGGTGGAATACCGGGTGGCGGATTTCGCCCACGAGCGGCAAACGCGCGCGGCCGCGCACGGCGCCGACATCATCGTATACCTTGGCGGCGTGCCCTACACGCAGTTTCACCTGCATCCGCAACTCACCCGTGTAGCGCTGGAAGCCGCCATCGCTGAAGGCGTCGGGCGCTTCGTGCTGCAGGGCACGGTCTATCCCTTCGGCCTGCCCCAGACGCCAACGGTGAACGAGGAGCACCCACGCAACCCGAACACCGCGAAGGGCCGCTGGAGGAAAGAGCAGGAGGACCTCGTAATGGCGGCGCACGGCCGCGGCTTGCTGCGCACCGCCGTGGTCCGCGCTCCTGATTTTTACGGCCCGGGAGCGGAACTGAGTTATGCGAGCGATATGTTCAAGGCCGCGCTGGAGGGCCGTCGCGCGCAGGTGATCGGTCCGATCGACATACCGCACGAGTTCATCTATGTTCCCGATCTGGCGCGCACGCTCGCCGAGCTTTCGGAGAAAGACGAAGCGTACGGCGCCTCCTGGAACGTGGCTGGTCCGGGCATGATCACGGTGCGCCATTTCGCCGAGCTGGTTTTTGGAGCTGTTGGCCGAAAGCCCGCTTTACGGGTGGCGGGTAAGACGATGCTGCGCCTGGCCGGGATTTTCAACCCGTTCCTGCGCGAGGTGGCGGAGATGCATTACCTCTGGACGAACCCGGTGCAACTGGACGACACACGCCTGCGGGCGCTGCTGCCCGGATTACACAAGACGTCATACGAAGACGGCATTCGGGCCACGGTGGAGGCTATGCGCGCGTAGTGCGGCACCCAGGGGCAGCCGCATGCGACGAGCGTTTACGAAAGATCTACGGTAACTCCACAATTTATCCACGGCCGTGTGCCCGGCAGCCGATATTCTGAACTGGCCATGAGAGGAGCATTCGTTGTCCGCCTTCAGCGCGGCGGCCACACGGGCCCACTGCAGGGTTCGGTAGAAGAGGTCGACACCGGCAGGCAAGCCCGTTTCTGTTCCGACGAAGAACTTCTCCTGTTTCTGCGGGAGCGGTTCGCGGCGACACGGGAAAGCCAGCAGAAAGAAGAATCATCGTATGAGCGCAACGAAGAGCGCCAATGAACCGACCGGCCCCGTGCCGGAAGCGGCGTTCACGATCCATGATTTCCGCAATCCCCTGTCCACGATTCATCTCGGCGCTGAAATGCTCCTGAGCGCGGCGCTTCCAGCCCCGTTGCATCGTGTCGCGCGTAATATGTACGGCGCCTCCGTGCGCCTGAAGGAACTGTGTGATGAATCGCTGAGCCGCGATGCGAAAAGCGGGATGCAGCAGCGGGCCTGCAACCTTCGTGAGCTGATCAGCAGCGCCGTGGAGCGCATCGCCGTGCTGGCGGAGTCTCAGTCGGTCGAACTGATTCAGCGGGTGTCCGGGAATGTCGTGGTTACGCTGGATTTTCAGCGCATTCGACGCGTTCTGATCAACCTGTTCGTGAACGCTCTGGAGGCCATGCCGAAGGGAGGAACGATTCACATTTCAGCGCTTGCGGAAGCAGACTCCGCGCTCATCAAGGTCCGCGACACCGGCCCGGGCATCGCGCCGGAACTGCGCGAGCGCCTCTTTGAACCCTTTGCCACCGCGGGCAAGGCGGGCGGCCTGGGTCTGGGTCTGTCGCTGTCGCGCCAGGCCGTGCTCGATCATGGCGGCCAGATGTGGGTGGAATTCGGCGGACAGGGCGCGTGCTTCGCCATGCTGCTCCCGGTGGCGCCCGGGGCCGAACCCGTTCACGCGGATGCTCTCTCGTAAAGCAGGTCCACAACCTCCGGCGCGGACAGCAACGACTGTCGCAGCGGCTCCGCCGGTTCAAATGAATCGGCCATGCCGTATATCAGATCCCGGGCGCGTGCCCGATGGGCGTCGGCCTGTGTGCGGCGCCCCTCCTGCATACGGAGCTTCCAGGCGGTCCGGTGCGCCTTCCACGCCACCAAAGGCACGTCGAACTCCTCGAGAATAGCCAGTGCGTTCTCGATGAAGACGCCTGCGCCATTCCAGTCGTTTTCGGTCTGAGCGATTCGCGAGCCTATCTCCCATGCCAGAACGCGCGTGTTCGGATCCGGCGCGGAAAGTGCGGATTCGAGGAATGAGGCCGCCTGCCGGCGCGCTCCGGGCAGGTCGCCGGCGTGCAGCAGCGCCTCCGTTGTCCCCAACTCGGCCTGCATGCGCCAGTACCAATGCAAAAAGAACCTGCGCGTTATCCTGGAATCGCGCACGTCGGCGAAGCACTGCAATGCCGCATCGTATTGTCTCTGATCCAAATGGGCGTATCCGGCGGAGATCCTGGATACCGCTCTCGTGAAGGCATCGTGTCCTTCGGTCTCGTTGCGTACAAACGCAGTGCCGACCCGGCAGGCTCCGGCGAAGTCGTAACAGACCATACGCACCCACGCCACACCGCACAGGTACATCCACGGATCGACGCCATTCGCCTCGGCGAGTTCGACGGCCCTCGTCAACCGTTGCAGCACCTGGCCAGGACGTCCCGAATACAGATTGATCAGGTCCCTGGCGCCGGCCGCCTGCATGTGATCCGTGGGGTTACAGGTGGTCGCCATCACGATGTCGGCCTCGCTCAAAGCCTCTTCGTAGTTGCCCTGGATGGCCTGAACATAAACGTGAAACACATCGGGAGCGATCGCGGGGCCAGCGATGGCGCGGATGGCCTGACGAGCTTGCGCGCAAACCTCGGCCTCTTCCGGCCGCCACTTGTCATAGATCAGACGCAGGCTCGCGCTGGTTAACCGGGTCCTCGCCGCCAACAGGGGATCCGCTATCGTTGTGCTGATTTCCAGGGCCGTTTGACAGACCATCTCGCCCTGCTCCGGATCGAGATGCCACAAAGGCGCGGCGAGGTCCATGAGCGAGGAAACCCGCGACTCGCTCAGGTCAGCTTTGGCTGCAAGTTCCACCGCGGCTTTGAACGATGCCGCCGAGGCGCGCATCTCGCCGAGCGCGTAATGAGCGTCGCCCTTCTGCCGAAGGAGCTTTATCTCGAGTTCCGTCCGGGCGCCGGCGGGCAGGGCGGTAATCATGTCCAGCGCCTGCCGAAGAACCTCCAGCGAGTCTCTGTACGAAAAGCGCCTCGCCGCGTTCTCGGCGGCCTCAATCAGATAACGGGCGGCGCGCTCATAATCGCGGCCGGCCTCGAAATGCAGTGCAACCTCGGAGGCCAGATCCGGTTTTCCGCCGCCGCACACGGCCTGTAGCTGCTCGGCCATCCTGAGATGCAGCCTGCATCGCTGCATGGCGGAAAGACTGCGATAGAGCGCCTGACGGTACAGCGCGTGGCGGAACTCGTAGTGCGCCGAACGAGCTCCGGTCTGTGCTTCGTGAACTCCGAGGGAGCGAATGAACTGCTGCCTCCAGGCCAGTTGATCGCAACCGTCTTCGACGAGCGCCGGAGGCGATTCCAGCATGGCCGCCACGGCCCACGCGGAGAAACGTTCTCCCGCAACGCTGCCGGCCTGCAGAACGCCTCTCTGTTCGACGCTGAGTTGTTCCACCTGGAGCTCCAGCAGTCGTTGCAGACTCTCCGGAATCTCCGGCTCGACTTCGTACGTCGTCGTGGCCATAACGAGTCTGCCCCCATCGGAGGCGATCCGTCCCTTGCTCGCCATGTCCTGCAGGATCGCGTCCATGAAAAGCGGGTTTCCCCCTGAATTTCGGTGGATGAGAGACGAAAATTCATCCGGAACGCTTGCGGCATCGAACATTCCGGACAGATATTCGCCAACATCGCCGGCCTCCAGGCATTCCAGAGCGATTTCCTGGCACAGCTTTCGGATCAGGAGATCCTCCTTCAGCGCCTTGAGGGGACTCTGAGTGAGCAGGACTTCCACGGGACGGTAGGTGGCCAGCACGAGCAACTTCGCGGCTTCGCGGCGGCGTGCGAGAGCGGAGATCACGTCCAGCGTCGAGGCGTCAACCCAGTGCAGGTCCTCAAGGATGAGAACAAACGGGGTCTCCAGAGCAAGAACATCGAGCGCTTCGCAAAGCTCCCTGACCATTCGCTCCCGCGTGCTTCCGGATATTTCGCGCTGAAGCCTCGCCCTGTCTTCCGCCTTCATCAACGCGGGAAACTGTACCCACCATGCTGGCGCATGTTTCGCGAGGGTTTCGACCAAAAAGGTATCGTCGCCGCTCTGCAACTGAGATCCGAGCGCTTCGAGCAGCGGATAGTAAGGTTCAATGCCCCCGAAGCGCTCGATGCATTGTCCGCGCGCAATCCGTGGGTCGCCTCGGTCCGCCACCAGCTGGCGAAACGCGTCCAGCAGCGTGGTCTTTCCGATACCCGCTTCGCCGGTTATAAAGAGCACCTGCCGATGCCCGCGGGAGGCTCTCTCGAAAGAGTCCTTCATGCGCGTCAACGCCCGATCGCGCCCGACCATGTTGCGAGCAACGTGTGCCGGACCAGTGCCGGCCTTCCGGGATTCCGTCACGGGCGCGACGAACTGATACCCGCGTTTGGGCAGGGTCTCGATGAATTCCGGACTGTCGGGGCGATCGCCGAGCACCTTACGGATTTCGAGGATGTACTTGCGAATGCCCTCCGGATTCACGTATGTGTCCGGCCACAGCGCTTCCAGCAGCTCGTCCTGCGTAATCAGGCGATCATTGTGATCCACCAGATAGCGGAGGACATCGAACGCTTTCGGCGTGAGCGGCGAGCGCACGTCGCCGCGCCACAAACACTGGTTCAAGGTATCGAGCCGGAACGGTCCGAAGACTTTCGCCACGGCGCAGGCCCCCCAATTGGCCCGAGTGCGATCGGTGTGAGCCGGACAGAGAACAGGTCTTGGATGCTTGCCGGCACGATCTCGACTCGTTGAGTTTCGAGAACGAGAAATTGACGGAAACGGTTCGAAAACGCCACGACTCTCGCGCCTCCAGGCGCTTAAGCTGCTGCTGTAGCCGCCGTTGAAGCGCGGCTTTCAGAACACAGGAAAGGAAACAAAAACGTATGAAAAATATGAAGAAAATGTATCTGCTGGCCGCGATGGCCGCGTGCTCGAGCGCATTCGCGCAGAGTAACACCGTCGTGCGCTGGCGTGGGCTGGCCGGCGTGATCACCGCCTCCGGAGTAGACAATCCCGTCGGAGACATTCACAGCGGTGCTGGCCCGTGGATCGCGACAGGTGGAAGCGCGGCAATCGACCTTGCCACAGGCGAAGGCTCGTTCGACGTCGATGGGCTGGTGTTGAACGGCGGGCCTGCGAGTGGAACGCCGGGCGGCGTCACGTCCGTAGTCGGCACGCTGGTGTGCAATCCGAGCAGCGCGGCCGGATCCGATCAGACCGCCACGAACACGCCGATTACCCCCCTCAGCCGCCTCGGCGATGCCGAACTGTCGTTCACAATCAACATTCCGCAGCCCTGCAGTAACCCGCTCTTCCTGATTCGGACTCCGGGCGGACGGTGGATCGCAACCGCCACGAGGCCGGTTGTCGCGGACTCGAGGACGAGGTAGTCCTCGCCGTCTGCCGACGCGACCGCCGCCGCGCAACGGGCGAGCTGGACTCAGGCAAGGAGGAACGATATGCGCATTTCCATGCTTCACTTCATCGCGATGTCACTGTTCGCAATGTGCACCGCGGCACACGCAACCACATTTCGCTTCGACACGGACCCGTTTGCGGGAACGCCCGTTCTGACTGCCCCAGGCCGCCAGATCGTCGGAGGCGAGAGTTTCATCAACTTTTCTATAGCGTCGGACGTATTCTCGCTGGAGTCGACCGTTTTTGGCGTGGCTGGTCCGGTGAACTTCGTGAACGCCACAGCCCAGAACGTTCCCGCGGGTGGCGTCAATATCGTCGTCCTCCAGACGTTCGACGATGACGCGAATCCGCTTACTCCATTTGGGGCGGGCAATGCAGCCAATCTGATCGCGGATCGGATCACTACGCCCGGCCCGGGGTTCTTCATCTACTTCAACCAAAGTCTGGACCTGCCGGGACTGGTCTTTGACACGGACCTGAGCAGCCGCGACTCCGACCTGAAGATTCTCGCGCGCATGTTGAACCTCAACGGCGCGACGGGCCGGAATGCGATTCCATCGTTTACAGCGGCGAACTTCGAGATCACAACCAGCGGTACATTTCAGGCGCCCGAGCCATCCATGCTGCCCATCGGCCTGGGCCTTGCGGCAGTCGGCGCCGCATGCCGACTCTTCAGACGCAGGCGAGATCGCGCCTGACCTGTTCCCGGTGCGGTGGGGCGCTTCAAACCGCTTCACCCACTTTTCACAAAAACCAACTCTATTGGAGAATTCATGAACGACACCTTCTGTCAAACAGGGATGAAAACGGCGCTTGCCGCCGCCCTGGTCATCGGTTGCTCACTGGGCTGTGCGACAAGAGCGCACGCGCAGGAGATTCCGCATCCCGAAACTTCCACGCTGATTACGCCAGACGCTGGAAATTCAGCTTTTCTGGTGGGCCACGCCACGGGCACCCAGGGCTATGTTTGCCTGCCGGTCAGCCCGGGTTCGTCCACCGCGTCCTGGACTGTCAACAACGCTCGCCCGGAAGCCACCCTGTTCACAACTTTCCTGGACGTCCAGTTTCAGATCATTACCCACTTCCTCAGTCCCGATGCGCACCCGAACAAATTCGCGCCCAGCCCGCTGCCATTCGGAAGCGCGACGTGGCAGAGTTCGATGGACAGCAGTAAGGTCTGGGCGCAGACGGTTCACTCCGTCCCGGCGGGTTCGGAGGCTGCGTGCCCGAACGCCGGCGCCATACCCTGCCTGTTGCTGCAGGCGATCGGCTCGGAGGACGGTCCGGGACATGGAGCGACACTGACGCCAACGACGTTCATCCAACGGCTGAATACAAAAGGCGGATCCGCGCCCGTCGACGGCTGTTTCGAGGGCAGTGATGTCGGTAAGCAAACGCTCGTGCCGTATACGGCCGATTACTACTTTTTCCGCGACAACACTGACCGGAGCCAACGCTAAGCGGCCCGGCAGAATTGTCACCGCTGGCGCCACATCGGGAACGAGGCGGCATCGAATGTCGGATCCCCGTTGTAGAACGGCATGGGCATGGGCCAGCGCAGGGACGAAGGACCGCCTGCCCGCAGCAGCAAGCCCCGAACCGCGCCATCCTCATTGGGCGGCTTCGCCGCGAGGGCGGTTGAGAGCGGGGCCACGGCCTCCGCTTTGTGGCCATCCAGCACGAGCGCCGTTCCGAGAACGGTCGCGCGGACGCCTGGCGCGGCCTGGAAGGCTTCACGGCTGCGCGTCTCCCATTCCGTGGCGCTGGCGGAGGGCAGGGAATAGAACGCACACAGTGCTGCTGTGTTGCGGACGTCCGGCGCGGCCGGCGCGGCGATGGCACGTTCAGCAAGCTGGTGCGCCTCGTCGCGCTGACCGGCCAGCAAAGCCCAGAACGAAAGTTGGGCCAGCGCGGCAGCATTGTTGGCCAGCGGGCGCAGCGCGGCCTCGGCCGCCTGCACACGTCCGGTGAGGTGCAGCCACTGCGCCTCGCGGACGGGCAGTTCCGGGTCACCGGCGGCGCGGCGCCAGGACGCATAGCGATGAAACAGGCGATCCGCCCCTCCGGTGTCGCCCCGCATCCAGCGTGCTTCCGCCGCTTTCAATAAATCATTTCCTCGCAGCAGGACGATATCGCCCTGGCTTGCCTCGAGGAAATTTTTCTCCGCATCCGCGAAATGCCCGAAATCCCACTCGATTTCTCCGAGAGAATCGGCGGCGTTAGGCGCCTGGGCAGGATCAGCGCGCCGGTAATCGGCGATGGCCTGGCGGGCTCCGGTGAGGTCGTGCTGCCAGGCGCGGGCATAGGCGAGCTGATTGAATACAGTCCCTTCCCACGGCTGCATGCGTGAGAGCGCAACATAGCTCGCGGCTGCGGCGGCCCATTGCCGGGTATTGAACTGAAGGTCGGCGAGCCGGCTGCGCGCCAGAGGATCGGCGGGCGCAAGGCGGACCACATCGGTGAGGGCGTTGCGCTGGGCGAGAGCATCGCCGGAAATCCGCGCCTCCAGGAATTTCAGACGTGCGGCATCGATACCTCCGCCTGGATGCACGCGCGCGAGCAGCTCGGCGGCCTGGGCGTTTCGGCCGGCGTCGACCAGCGCGCTGGCGAACGGCAGAACGGCAGGAACGAAGGGTGCGGGAGAGGTCAGTTCGGCCTGTAAGAACTGCGGCTGGGCGGACGAGCCTCCAACCAGCGCCAGCCCCATCATGCGCATCGCATCATCATCACTGTGTTTAAACAGACGCGATCCGGGCCGCAGCGACACAGCGATGTCGTTCAGCACGGAGGCGGCATCCCCGGTGCGGATATTGCTGGAGGCAATCCGCCGCCGCGTTGCGTCGCGCACTGTGACGTGAACCTCGAGAGCCCCGTTTCGCCGCTGGTACCAGCCCTCCAGCACGCGGCCGGCATGAGCTTCCGCGGCCGCGTTTGGATCCGCGGCGGCGAAGACATAGACATTCGGCGAACCGTCGAGCTGCCACTGGATCAGGTACGGAGCGGCCGCGCCGAATCCGTCGGGCGCACTGGCGGCGGAGTCGTCCTCGAGCGGGAGCACAGCGATGGTGTCCACGCCTTCGGATGCCTTCCGCAGGCAGGCGCACAGCGCGAGAGAAGAAATCAGCAGAACCAGCAGACGGGGCGTCTGCCTACAAAACACGCTGCTCCGTGTTCATGAGCTGCTGGAACTCGGGTAATTTCTGAAGACCGGCGAAGTCAGGATTCTCCTGGAACTTCCTGCGATCTTTGAACCCCACTTCGAGAGCCTTGCGAATGTACTGAAGGGCATCATCGTTGTCGCCCTGTTTGGCGTAAACGCGGGCCATGAAGTAGTAATACATGGCCTTGTCCTCGACGCTGCGCTCCTGAAGCAGCACGCCGGTGGTGCCACGATGCTCGAACACCTGCGGATCGAGCGACAGGGCAATGTTGTAATTCTCCATGGCGTGCTCATAATCTTTGCGGGAGAAGTACGCGCTTCCCAGATTGCTGTAGATGGTGGCCGACCGCGGGGCAATCTTCAACGCCTTCTTGTACTGCGAGATGGCGCGGCGATAGCTTTTCTCCGAGTAGTAGACGGTCCCGAGATTGTTGATCGCGTCGGGATAAGTCCTGTTCTCATGGATGGCGAGCTGATAATACTTCTTCGCGGTGCGCAGATCCTGAAGCTGGTGGTAGGCGATGCCGATCTTGTTGTCGATGTTGGCCGACTGGGGCGCCAGCTTGTACTGCTCAACGGCTTCGCGGAACATCTTCCGCGCCATGAAGATATCCCCGCGCATCTCGCGGGTGAGCGGTTGCTTGTGGTCAGCGGCGGGCGTGGACGGCACGTTCCCGCCGGGAGGAAGAGCTTTGGCGGTTTCCGTCGGCGATGGGACAAGCCCGTTTTGGCCGGCTATCCCCAGCAACGCCGCGGCGAAAAGACAACAGAACATAGCGGCCCCCTGTGGGATCAGAATACCCGAAACCGTTGGACACCGCCAGGGGGTACCTGGTTCCCGGGCGGCTATTTAAAGATGTCACGGATACGGCCGAAGAAGCCCTTCTTCTTTCTGGGCTGCTCGGGCGGCTGGGCCGCGGCGGATTCGGTATCGGGCGGGCGATTCGGCTGAATTGCGGAAGGCGGCCGGCCGGTGGAAGGATTCGAAGCGTAGGAGCGGTCCGGGCGATTCGGGGTTACCGGCGGTGGCGCGCCGTTTTGCTGCTGCTGGGCCGGCCTGGGAAGATCCCATCCGGCGACCTGGGTCATCGATCCGCCGCCGCCATGCAGACGGCACATCTCCACAGGCTGGGTGCCGTCGATGAAATATTCCGTCGTCACCTTCGGGCACGCGGCGGTGGCGACTTCCCCGGTTTCGGGGTCGACCTGTACACCGACCACGCCGGAGGGCGGCTCGAACTGGCTGACATCGCGGTATTCCCGATGCTGATGGGCCCGCTTCATGAACTCCGTCCAGACGGGCAGGGCCGAATGCGCGCCTTCGATGTCGAGCTGACGGTTATCGTCGAAGCCCACCCACACGATACAGAGCAGCTTCGAGGTGAAGCCGGCGAACCAGCCGTCGTGGGAAGTCCCGGTCTTGCCTGCCGCGGGCAGGGTGAAGCCCCGCGCGCGCACCTGCGCGGCGGTGCCGCTGTGGATCACTTCCTCGAGCATGCTGACCATCATGAAGGCCACGCGCGGGTCGAGCACCTGGCGGGTGTCGGGTTTTACGTGGTACAACTCGCCGCCGTGTTCGTCCTGAACGCTGACCAGCATGCTCGGTTTCACGTACTCGCCGTGGTTAGCGAAGATGGTGTACGCGCCGGCGATCTCCAGCGGAGTGACCTCGTACGCCCCCAGGGCCACGGCGGGCGTGGGCCGGATTTCCAGATTCATGCCGGCTCTGCGCGCCAGGTCCACGACCGTCCCATAGCCCACCTCCTGGGCCAGTTCGACGGTGGCGGCATTCAGCGAATGAGCCAGCGCGGTCCGCAGGGTGACGTTGCCCATGAATTCACCCTTGAAGTTGTTCGGCTGATAGGGCTTGCCATCGTACCAGAAGGTGGTGGGCTCGTCGTTCAGAGTGGAAACCGGGGTGATGACCTGAGCCGCGCCGTCAATGGCTGTGTTCAACGCCGCAGCGTAAACGAAAGGCTTGAAGGATGAGCCGGGCTGGCGTTTGGCGACGATGTGATCGAGCTGGCTGACGCCATAGTTGCGGCCACCGATGAGGGCCTTGATCTGCCCGGTTTGGGGATCGAGGGCGATCAGCGCGCATTGCGCGTCCGGATAGCTCGGGTCCTTCTTCCTGCGGCGCTGGACGATCTTGTCCACTTCCTCCATGCCGATGCGGACCGCTTCCGCGGCATCGTGCTGGAGCTGGAGATCGAGGGTGGTGTAGACGCGATAGGGGCGGGTCCGGAAGTTGTAATCGGAGAGCTGGTCGGAGAGCGTATCGTTCACCAGGTCGGTGAAATACGGGGCATCCGTGCTCTCCATGCCGCCGCGGGACAGCGTCAGCGCTGTGTTGACGGCGTCCTGATACTCGGCCTGATTGATGTAACCGTTGTCGAGCATGAGGCCCAGCACGACGTTGCGCCGCTGCGTTGCGCGGTCGGGCCAGCGATACGGATTGAAATAGCTGGGGCGCTGGATCAGGCCGGCCAGTGTCGCCGCCTCCGGCAGCGAGAGCCGGCTGATGTCCTTGCCGAAATAGACCTGCGCCGCCTCGCCGAAGCCGCGGACGTCGAAGCTGCCGCGATGACCGAGATCGACCTGATTCGAGTAGTATTCGAAAATCTGCTGTTTACTGAGCTTCTGCTCCAGCTGGAGAGTGATAATCATCTCCTCCAGCTTGCGGCGAATGGTCTTCTTCTGATCGAGCCAGAAGCTGCGCGCCAGCTGCTGGCTCAGGGTGGAGGCGCCCTGAGCGCTGCGGCGCTCGCGGATATCGATCCAGGCGGCTTTGATGATGCGAATCGGATCGAAGCCGGAGTGCTGAAAGAAGCGCTTGTCCTCGATGGAGATGACGGCATGCACCAGAACCGGGGGAATGTCGGCGTAGTGGACGATGCGGCGCTTCTCGCGGTTCTTATCGAAGAGGTTCGAGATCAGCTCGGGCTCGAGGAGGTACTGGGTGCGATCGGTGTTGTCGCGCAACGACACGATGCGCGCGACTTTGTCTTTGTCGAATTTGATCACACCGGCTTCCGGCTCAAAGTAGGACTGCGGGCCGGGATAGACGTCGATCTCGCCCGCGCCAAGCGTGTAATAACCGAGCGGATTGTGGGAGGATTCGGTGTAGCCGCTGCGGCGGAGTTCGGCGGCAAGCTCAAGCGGCGTGCCCGGTTCGCCCACGGCGATGGAGCGTGGCGCGGCGAAGAGCATGGATGTCGCGGCGAACGGACCGGCGTCGAGTTTCGCCTGGATCACGCGGGAGTACTTCATCCAGAAATAGGTGAAGACCACCAGGGACAGCGTGAGCGCCACAACAGAAAGGCCGAGAAATGCTTTGCCCCAGGGATTCAGGATGAATCGGACGAGCAGGGCTCGCCGGGGCGCCTGGATTTTGACGGGCACTTGACTACCATTCTTGCATGCAGGCGCAGGGCCAATGTTCACGGCCATTTGATCGTTTCAGTTTGTATTACTTAGCAGGCGCGATTCGAACGGTGTCGAGGGTCAAGGCCGGCCACGGCAGGGAGTCAGAAGCCGCGCAATGTCACGCGACGCCGCCTTCCTCGATGACCAGCTCGCCGCGATCGGCATCGATGGTTGCGGGCACGCCGACGGGAAGCGTAAGCTGCTCGGCGGTGTGTCCGATGGTCAGCCCGGAGAACGCGGGAACGCGCGCCTGGCCGATGATGCCGTTCAGCACCTCGGTCACGCTCAGCGTGGAGTCGAAGGCAGGCTTGCAATCGCCCGAGCCGCATTCGGTGCATTCGCCGAAGACGACGCCCGCGGCGGCATTCAGTTTGCCGGCGAGCCGCAGCTGGGTCAGCATGCGATCAACGCGATACGCCGCTTCTCCAATCTCTTCGGTAAACAGAATGGCATTGCGCGAGTCGACTTCGTATGGAGTTCCCATGAGGGAGGCGATAAGCGACAGGTTGCCGCCGATCAGACGGCCATGCGCCTGACCGGGGCGAATAGTCTGGATTCGGTGCTGGGCAGCGAGTGGATTTGGCGCCGGCGGAATGGTAAGGCGCCCGATCGGCCCGGTCTGGAACAGCACTCTTTGCAGATTGCCGACGGTGTAGCTGCTGCTGAGGTGGGTGACGCCTCCATGAAAGATGACCACCGGCCCGTGAAATGTCACCAGACCGGCGAGGCGGTTGAAGGCCAGATGGAGGGCGGTGATGTCGCTGTAGCCGAGGAAGACTTTCGGGTTGGCGCGCACCAGGCTGTAGTCGATTTGATCGAGCAACTGCGGCGCGCCGTAGCCTCCGCGAATGCACCAGATGCCACGCACGTCGGGGTCGCGAAACATGGCGTGGAGGTCGTCCAGGCGCTCCTGCACCGTGCCGGCCAGGTAACCGCGGCGCTTGTTGGTATTGCGGCCGAGGCGGGGATTGAGGCCGAGATAGCGGACCGCCCTGACGGCCAGTTCGAGTTCGGCGGGATCGGCGACGTTCGATGAGGGAGTGATCAGGCCGACGGTATCGCCGGTGTGCAGCGGCGCCGGCTTGATCAGCGCCGGGGCCGCAGGCGCGTCGGCACGCACGGCCGCTTGCGCGCCCACGGCCATCGCGCCGGCAAATTGGCGACGAGTCATTCGCCGCTATCTTAACAACGCGTGGCGGAACCGGGCCGAATGCGTGCCCGGCGGAACGAGGCCGGCCGACTCCACCTTACGTCAGTAAATGCCGCCGGTTGGCTGGGTCGATTGAATTTTGCCGTCGTCGAGGGACAGGGTGTAGGCCGTGCCCCCTTCGCCGCTCCAGCTGGAGAGATTGAACGTCGCATCGCCGGCTTGCAGGCGATATACGGAAAAACGGTTTGCACCGACTGGGCGGATGAACCATGCGGCGCTGGCGCCTGCCACGCGCGCGCGGCCATCGGCGTCCATGAGCACGGCGGTCTTCTCGTCGATTCCGATGCCGGCGCTGTCGGGGCCGATGCGGCTCAGAAACACCAGCAGACGGCCCATGCGGTCGCGGGCTTTGAAGTGGCTGTCGGTGATGCGGTTTTCGAGGTGCGGGATATGCAGGAAGTCCCGGCCGATGGTAATGCGCTCATCGCGGGGATTGGCCAGCGCTTCCTTGGACGTGATGGTGTCGTGCAGGGCGGAGAAGTTGTACTGCGCGAGCACGGCGAGGCCCGCGCTGGTTCCGCCGACCGGAACGCCGCGCGCGATGAGGCCGTTGATGGCGTCCTGCACTGGAGTGCCCTGCCAGAATTTGATGTAGTTGGCCTGGTCTCCGCCGGCGATGAAGAGCGCCTGTGCGTGCGCGATGCGTTCGGCCACGGACGGATCGGCGGCACGCTCGCGCGAGTTGACGATCAGAGTCTGGACTGAGCTCAGGGCAGGGCAGAGGCCGCGGACGTACGGATTGTAGTCATCGCCGCCGCTGGCCCGAAGGACGACGAAGCGGCCGCCGGGCCCGGCATGCTCGCACATCCAGCGGAAGGCCTCGTCCTGGTGGTCGCCGCCGCCCATCATCGCCACACCCGGCGTGGTTCGAGCCGTGACTCGCTCGATCTCGGCCGAGGCGCGGTCGATCACCGCGGCTTCGCGCTCCAGGGCCGCAGCGGCGCGCGGGATCTGCGACTCGGCTTCCGCCCAGTCGCGGCGATCCAGCGCTTCCTGAATGCCTGGCAGCGGCCGGGACTCATAGCCGGTGTAGGCGCCCGGCGCGTAGACCTGATTGCGGAACCATGGGCGCCGGGGCAGGCCGGCAGGATCGGTGAGGGCGGGGCCGGCCTGCATGAGGATGGCGTTAATGCGGGCCAGTTCGTCGCGGTCGAGCGCCGCGCCGCTCTGGCACAGACGCTTTTCGGCCGTGCTGAACTCGTCCGCGCTGTGCGTGAGCGCGTCGGAGGCATTCTGTAGCCGGGCAAACTCGAAGTGATGTGGCGCGTCGAGGTAAGGCGGCGGAAGCAGCGGGTGCAACGGATCGCTGTTTTCGCGGAAGAGGCCCTCCTGGATCTCGTGATCGGTTTCGCGAATTTCGGTCTGATCCTTGTCGAGCAGCCTGCGTACGTTGGTTACGTACATCTGCATGGTGTCGGCGAACTCGGCGAAATCGAAGGGCAGCAGGCCGGCATCGGCAACGCGCATGACCAGCGTACCCATGGTTTGCGACAGCGCGCGGCCGTAGGAGAATTGCGGGTCGCCGAAGTGCGTGTACCAGTAGAAGTCATCGTATATGGAGTGATAGATGCCGCCGTGCGACTCGCCGCCGAAGCCGAGGTCGGCGGAGGGGATGCCGAGGTGGTGCATAAAGGCGGTGTAATCGGAGCCGTCGCCGAGGGCGCCGATGCGCCAGTCGCTGCGCTTGCGGATATCGGCGACATTCTCGGATTCCCGGGAGTCGACGATCTTATGGGCGAAGTGACGCTGCCAGATGGAGACGCCGGTCTCAGGATCGGTGATATCGCGCGCGACGGAGTTGATCAGCTTCTCGAGCGTATGCGAGCCGTCGGCATCGATGAATCCGCGGCCGTTGGTATCGCTGTTGAAGTACGCAACAGCGTGATGGAGCAGGTCGTCCGCGTGCGCTTCCACCCACTCGGTGGAGCCGAGCAGGCCGGGTTCTTCGCCGTCCCAGGCGCAGAAGATGATACTTCGCTTCGGGCGCCAGCCTTGTTTCGCGAGTTCACCGAAGGCCCGGGCTTCCTCGAGCATCGCGACGAGGCCGGCGGTGGGATCTTCGGCCCCATTGACCCAGGCATCGTGATGGTTGCCGCGCAGCACCCATTCATCAGGGAAGTTGGAGCCGGGCAGCTTTGCTATGACGTCGTACACAGGTTTGGTGTCCCAGTTGGAGGAGACCTTCAGGTGGACTATGGCCGGACCGGGGCCGACGTGATAGGTGATGGGCAGGCCGCCGCGCCATGAATCGGGCGCTACGGGTCCGCGCATATGCGCAAGCAGCGGCTGAGCGTCCGCGTAGGAGATGGGGAGAACGGGGATCCTGGTAATGGTGGAGGCGTCCTTAATAGGGAGACGTTTCGCGCCGGGAACCGAGGCGTAGCCGGGAGTCAGTGGATCACCGGGATAATCGGTATCCATGACGCTGCCGCGCTGGACTCCATCCGGCGGGCGGAAGGGGCCTGCGGGAAAAACGTCGCCGGCCTGATAACCGTCATCGCGCGGATCGGAGTAGATGATCGTGCCCAGGGCGCCGTGCTCGGCCGCCACCTTGACCTTGACGCCCCGCCAGCCTTTGCCGTAGCGGGCGATGGCGATGGCGCCTTTCACGGAGATGCCGAGGCGGTCAAGTTCCTCGTAATCGGCGGGCATTCCGTAATTGACATAGACCAGCGGAGCGGTTACGTCGCCATCGGCGGAGTAGGCGTTGTAAGTGGGTAGCTGCTCGGCGGTTTGGGAGCTTGTTGGATCGATTGCGAGAGGGGGTTCCTGAAGCTTTGCCGTGAAATGGACGGGCTCAGTCAGTTCGAGAACACGATCCCGCGGGGTAGGGAAGAGGACGTCGAAGGTTTCGATGTGGGCGTCGTAACCCCATTCCCGGAACTTAGAGAGAATCCACTCGGCGTTGTCCTTGTCGTAGGGGGAGCCGACGTGGTGGGGGTGGGCGGTGATGCGCTGCATGTAGTCGCGCTGGTTCTCGGCGGAGGGGATGCCTCGGAGGCGGGATTCCCATTCGCGTTCGGTGGGGGTGGTGGCGGTGTTGTCGGCGGCATTCATGCAGAGGAGAGCGGTTAGAAAAAGGAAGGCGGGCCTTGCGGCCCGCCGACAGCCTGCAAGCCTAAGGCTTGCGCTACATGGAAGACAACTAGAACGCAAGGTGGACCGCCAACTGCAGGATGCGCGGCGCGTATGTGTTCGAGATCTGGCCGAAGGTGGAATCCGTTGGTATGGTGTCGGGATTGAGGAATTCGGTGTGATTGAACAGGTTGAACGCGTCGCCGCGGAATTCGACGTCCAGGCGTTCGGTGACGCGGAAGTGCTTCGAGAGCGCCAGGTCGAAGTTGGTGCGGCCGGGTCCCCGGAGACTGTTTCGCGGGTAAGTGCCGTAAGTCGGGTTGGTAATCTGATTTCCCGGGATACCGTCAAGGGCCAGCAGACGCGCGATGCTGAAATCGGCAGGGTTGAAATAGTAGTTGCCGGCCGTTACGGTTCCGCCGCTCGGATTATTCAGCGTTTGGAAGTTATGCGGGTCGTAGGTGGTGATGTTACTGGTGGTCAGGTCGGCGTGGACCACGCTTGCGTCCCCGGCGCCGGACGGGCCAGGATCACTGCGCGTGGTGCTGAGGTTAGCGAATACGTCCAGGGGGAAGCCGGTTCGCCAGCTGATGATGGGGTACAGCGTCCAGCCGGAGGTGAGCAGCTTCGGGCCGCTGGTCAAGTAATGGGCGAAGGGAAGCTCCCACCCGCCCGAGAACACCAGCGTCTGGCGCACGTCGAAATCGCCGGAAGCGTAGAACAGGTTATGGTTGTAGGCCGGGATCACGGAGTTGCGCTCGCGGAAGCCGCTGGAGTTATCCAGCTCGTGGCCCCATGTATACCCAAGCGTGAAGAAGCTGGCGCCCCAGCGGCTGTCGCCGCCCGACAGCTGCTTACGGAGGTTCAGCTCGAGCGCATTATAGTTCGCTTTCCCGATGTTCTGAAACTCAGTGAGGTAACTATACTGCGTGCCGTTGAAGTTGAACAGACGCGTGTCGGTCCCGAGGACAAACGGGTTTACGTCCACGAGTCCGGTCAGCTTGTGCGCGTCGTAACCGATGTAGCCAACCTCCAGAGAGAGGCTGGGAGCGAGCTGCTGCTGAACCGAGAGGTTGTACTGGAACACGTAAGGCGTGCGTAGTTTGGGATCGACAAAGTAAACTCCGCCGCCTCCGAAGGGGATAAACCCGGCATCGTTGAAATTCAGATTGTGGTTCAACGGCTTGGACGGGAATGGATTCACGGCGCCGGCCGCGGCGAAGGGGTCCTGGAAGGCGCTCGGACCGCCGCCGATGACGGCCGAGGGATAGATATCGGCATAACTGAAGAAGGGGGCCTGGCCGTTGAACTGAAGGTTATCTTCGCCCTTGAGAATGTCATAGAAGACGCCGAAGCCGCCGCGGACGGCGGTGCGGCCGTTGCCGAAGACGTCCCAGGCGAAGCCGACGCGCGGACCGAAATCATTGCGGTCGGGGAAATTGGAGCCTTTCGGCGCGCCCGGATCACCGGGAAAGATCAATCCCGGAGGCGCGTTGGGGAATACAACCGACTGATGTCCCGGGGCGAAGGTGAACGAGCGCCCCTGGGCATCGAACTTGGGCTCGGCATACTCGTAGCGGACACCAAGGTTCAGCGTGAGGCGGCGGGTAACGCGCCACTGATCCTGGGCGAAGCCGGCGTACTGATAGGTGCGGATGTTCGATGGCGCTTTGGGGAACTGGAAGTACTCATCGGGGAGGCCCATCAGGAAGTCGGCCAGATCGACGCCGGAACCGACGCTGGTGCCCTGCCCATAGAAGTAAAACTCGCCATTTACATAAAAATCGTAAACGGTGTTGTTCTGAAAGGGCGAGAAGTAATACCCGAACTTCAGGTTATGGCTGCCGTGCGTCCAGGACAGATTGTCGAACATGGCGTAGCTGTTGTCCACCTCGTTGGTCGGCCCCTGGGGGCTGAAACCGAAGTAGACATTCGAGCCGATCAGGTCGATGCGCGGGGGACCGGTGGGATCGTCGGAGGCAGTATTGATGCCCAGAGTCGAAGCTGTGATTTTACTCGCGGCCGCGGGGTAGGCCTGTTTATGGTTCAGCCGCTGGCCGGTGAGCCGCAGTTCATTGAGCAGGGCCGGCGAGAAGGTGTGGGTCCATGCCACACTGCCAAACCAGGTGGTGTCCGAGTAGTTATCCGGGAACCCTGCATACACTGAATTGGCGAATCCAAACGGCAGCAGAATCGGGTGGTCGTTGGTGGTGAAGGTTCCGCTGAGGGTGTCGGAGGTAGAAATGGTGTAATCGAGCTTGCCGAGATACTCGTTGAAGTTGTCGGTCGCCGATGCCTGCGGGAAGAGAAAGCCGCTGGGCGAAGTGGGCATAAACTTCAGGTACTGCTGCGCGACCGGGTCGATGCGCGAAGGATCAATGATGCCCTGCGCGGCCAGCGCAGGATTGGGCTGGAAGTAAGGATTCGCCTGCAGAAATGCCGCAACCGTGCCGGCCTGATCGGAGTTCGAGAAATCGCCGCTCGCTTCGGCGGGCGTAAACGCCGTAACTTTGCCAGGGCTGGTGTCCAGCGCGGACTGGCGCTGTCCTTCGTAGGAGAAGAAGAAGAACAACTTGTTGCGCTTGATGGGACCGCCGACTGTGCCGCCGAACTGGTTGCGCTTCAGGATGGGTACGGGCAGGCCCTGCTGGTTGTTGAAGAAGGGGTTGGCATCGAAGGCGTCGTTGCGCAGGTAATCGTAGAGGGTGCCATGAAAGTTATTGGTTCCACTGCGGGTGACGACGCTGACGATCCCGCCGGCATTGCGGCCGTATTCGGCGTTGTAATTGCTTTCGAGCACGCGGAATTCGGCGACTGCGTCAGGATTGGGGTCGGCGACGACGCCATTGCTGAGCAGGTCGTTATTCATGCCGCCGTCAAGCAGGTAGGTGACCGAGTCGGTGCGCTGGCCGCCGATGCTGTAATTCCCGGCCGCGGTGTTATCGGGGTTCATCTCGGTAACGCCGGGCTGGGTGCGGAGCAGATCGAGTGTGTCGCGGCCGTTCAGAGGCAGTTCGAAGATGGCCTGACCGGTGACGGTTTCGGCGACGGTGGAGTTCTCGGTTTCCACCATGGACGCTTCACTTTCGACGGTGACGGCGGTGGTCAGCTTGCCGACGGTCATTTGCACGTCGACGCGCAGCGATTGATTGATCTCCAGAGGGTTGGCGGGAGCGACGGTCTGCTGCTCGAAGCCGGGCGCCTGAGCGGTGACCTTGTATTTGCCGATCGGCAACTGCAGGACCTGGTAGTAACCGGCGTCGTCGGCGGTGGTGTCGTGACCGATGTTGGTGTCAACGCTGGTGACGGTGACCCTGGCGCGCGGCACACCGGCGCCGGTCGGGTCGGTGATGTTGCCGATGATTTTCCCGGTCGCCTCCTGCGCGTTCAGGAACGTGCAGGATGGAATCAACAGAGCGACCGAAAGAGCGGTCTGATGGAGTTTTTTCATGGCTTTCCCTCAATGCCCGCCCCGCGTCTGAGCGGTTCCGAATCGCGGGGTCCGGTGAAGCGATATGGGTGACAGATTAGCATGTTTTGGTCGCGGAGAGCGGGGGCGTGGTGAGGTGTTCGCGCGAAGGTCTTAATAGGCGCGGGGGACCGCAAGGGATTTCGCGCCGGAGATGGTGCAGAAGCGATGAGCGATGCGGCGCCGCGGGCCGGGCTCTACTTCATCGTTGGGCTGTCGCCCGCTTTCAGATCGCCCAGCGCGTATTGAATACCGGCCCGAATATGCTCCAGCATGGGCGTCATCGCGTATACCCGCGGATCGTGACCGTGGCCTTCGTAAAAGACGCGGCCCTTCCCTTCACGGCGAATGTAGCTTAACGCGTAGTCTCCATCCGTCCGGGGATCTACTTCTTTCGCTTTGTCCTGAGGACTCATCTTTGCGTAGTCGATGCTGGTCAGTTCGTGCACGTTCTTCAGTGAGAACGAGTCCTGCGCAAATGTGTATGTCTCATCGCGGATCTCGAACTCCCTGCCATGAAACATCGCGGTCAAGGGACTCCTGGGATCGTCGATTTTTACATAGATCAGCTGTGGATCGGGCCAGTGGAACTTGAAGTACCCCCCAATTAACTTGTTGTAAGCCGGCCACTGGAGGACTGCTTTCGGTTCATGCATCGCCTGCGGCCCAGGGGCGGGCAGCGATGAGTAGAAGCGTCCCGCAAAATCGGCCGCGCTGACCTTCCCGGTTTTGTTTTCATCCAGCTTGTCGAACAGATCATCCGCCATGCGGGTCCATTCCTGGCTGGTGACGGTGTCGTTACGATCTTTGTCACTGGCCGCGACCAGCCGGGCGCTCAAATTCCGCGCCATGAAATCAGGAGCCCCGCCGCCGCCGGAGGCAGGCGCCTGCTCGGCAACGCAGTCGGTGTGATACGCATCCGTCGCCGCATGAATGCCGGCAATCCCTTTCCCGCTTCTCACGAAATCCAGGAATGCTGCCCGGCGCGCGGCGGTAACCGAGGGATCTCTATCGTCAAGGAAGCACGCAGTCGTGCTGTCGAGGAAGATCGCGTCGTACTGCTTCAGATTATTGCTGTTAATGTCGGCCGCGTTGTAAGTGACCGTTGTGCTCCATAACCCGCCCTGGTTTCCCAAAGCTTCCACTGTCCTGGCGGCGAGCGGGATGGAGGCATGCACGAAACCTCCCGCTCCTGTATGCGCCAGCACCAGCACTTTGCGGGGATGGAGCGGCTTCGCGCCTGGCGTGTTCGGCAAAGCGGCGATCATGGCGTCTACCTGCGCCTGCGGTACCGTTATCGGGGTCGAATTGCCGGCGACATTGAATGTGTTCGCCTGTCCCGGCTTCGCGGGCGGCGGCTTGGGGAATAACCTGCTCAACCCAGCCGCAATCTGATCCTCGGTCAATCCACGAGCATCGGAGCCGCCCCATTCCGTGAACCACGACTGGAATCCCGATTCCATCTCGCTTCGCGTCAGCGTGCCGTCATGGTTGGCATCGAGGGCCTGAAACAGAGCCTGGCTGGTTCGCGCGCCGCCACGTTGCGCCCATAAACTCGCAATGCCGGCAGCGATGAAAACCACGGCCGCGGTCCACACACTGGCGGTTCTGGACAATTTGGTTCGAGTCATTGCATTCACCGAAGCCAAATTGTACCGCCGGTCCACTCGCGCGGTAGCTCATTTCGCATGAACGGCCGAACGGTTCAGCGCCGAAGCGCGCCAGGAAAGCCCGCGATAACCAGGGCCGAGATAAATACAATTTGCCGAACGATCCGGAGCGGCAGTGCCGTAGCCGGCGAGTTACCGATGTTTAAGTGCTGACGAGCCGCACGCACGTTCGCCGGGAAGATTGCGATCAACAGCACGGCCAGACACGCCGCCGCTGCAGGCGCGGTAGCCGGGAACAGCAGCCCCACGGCGCCGAGGAGTTCGAGGACACCAGTAATGGTCACCATCAGACCCGGATTCGGAAAAGCGGTTGGGACCATGGCGACAAGGTCGGGCCGGCGTTTCCCCCAATGAGCAGACGCAGTCAGGAGAAACATCAGTGCAAGCCCGCCTCGCAAACAGGGCGTCCACGCGTCCAGCGCATGCACTCCAGCGAACCCAACACCCCTGAGCGCGAGCGTCGCAGTCACCAGGACCAGGAACAGGACCATGAGGGTTGTCTTCAGCCAGTGTAAACAGTCACTGTCGACCTCATCTGCCGGTTGATGCTGCCGGCAATCCGCGTTGTGATCCACTCGGAGAAGGAGAGCATGGCGATCCATCCACGAATCACAGAATGGCTGCTCGATTCCGACCCCTCGATCCGCTCGCAGCTGATGCGGGACCTGATGGGTTCGCCGCCGGAACAGATCGCGGCCGAGCGCGCGCGGGTTGCTGTTGAAGGCGCTGGAGCAACACTGCTCGAGATGCAGGCGCCCGATGGCCGGTGGGGTGGCGCGGCATGGAACCGAGGGTGGAATTCCACTATGCACGTGCTCATGTTATTGCGCGAGCTCGGGCTGGATCCAGCCAGCGACCGGGCCCGCCGCGCAATCGACCTCGTTCGCGAGCGCGTAACCTGGAAAGGATGTGGACCGCGGGAATGTGACGCCAACGGCTTCTTCGAAGGCGAAGTCGAGCCCTGCATTAATGCGCAGGTCGCGGCCGTAGGCGCGTACTTTGGCCATGACGTGGGGGCACTGATCGCTCGATTACTCGCTGAACAGTTGCCCGACGGCGGCTGGAACTGCGAGGCGGTCAACGGGTCGAGCCGGTCGTCCTTTAACACCACGATCTGCGTTCTCGAGGCCCTGCTGGCGTATGAAGGCGCGTTCGGAAGCACCCCGGCGATTCGCGAAGGCCGTATCCGCGGGCAGGAGTACCTTCTCGATCGCCGCCTTTTTCGGCGCCGCTCGACGGGCGAGGTCATCGAGCGCGATCGCAAGGGCGGCGCCGACTGGACGCGTTTCGCGTTTCCCGCCTGGTGGCATTACGACGTGCTGCGCGGACTCGACTACCTGCGCAGCGCCGGGGTTCCTCACGATGAACGCATTGCCGACGCTGTCGAGTTGGTCGCATCGAAGCGTGACAGCAATGGGCTGTGGCGGCTCGACACCAGGTACGCCGGGGTGATGCCCATTGACATGGGTGAAGATGTGGGACAGCCGAGCCGATGGAATACGCTGCGCGCTCTGCGCGTGCTGAACTGGTTCGGTTATGAGTCTTCGCGGTCGACCGCTCTCGGCTGAAGCCGCATCCGCGAGAATCCGATCGTCCTGACTAACTTTCAGATTAGATATAATCTAAACACGGTTGTTCATGGACCCTGATGCGATCCAACGCTCTTTGGCCGGCGCCGGGCTGCGGAGCACTCCGCAGCGCTACGCGGTCATGGCGTTCCTCATGGAACAGCCCGGACATCCCACAGCCGCAGAGATCTTCGAGGCTGTGAACCGCGTCGACCCGCGCTCTTCGCGCGCTACGATTTACAACAATCTGCGCGACCTCGTGCAGGCAGGTTTGGTGCGTGAAGTGGCCATGGAGGGCCGCGCCGCGCGATTCGATGCCAAAGGCATGCAGCATCACCACTTCATCTGCGACCGCTGCGGCAAGGTCGAGGACATGGACTGGTACGACGTGCCCCGGCCCGCCGCAGCCGCGCTCGGCAAACGGGTGCTTCGTGAATGCGAACTCATTTTCCGGGGCCTGTGCACCAGATGCGCTCCCCGGCGCGCTTCCCGCTAAGATTCTAATTCGGAAGGAAAGACAAATACATGGAAAAAGAAGCAAAAGAGACAGCGGCGGCTGTCGCGAACAATGGCAAGACTGCGGCGGACGCCTCGAAGTGCCCGGTAGCGCACGGGGCGCGCGCACGCAGGAACCGCGACTGGTGGCCGGACGCCCTGGACATTTCGAGTCTTCACCGCAACTCCAGCTTGTCCGACCCCATGGGCGAGGATTTTGATTACGCGAAGGCGTTTGAAAGCCTTGACCTCGACGCGGTCGTCCGGGACCTGCAGGCGCTCATGACCGACTCCCAGGATTGGTGGCCCGCCGATTTCGGCCATTACGGCGGGTTGATGATCCGCATGGCATGGCACAGCGCAGGAACCTATCGCATCACCGATGGGCGCGGCGGCGCCGGGGCGGGGCAGCAACGCTTCGCACCGCTGAACAGCTGGCCGGACAACGCGAACCTGGATAAGGCGCGCCGCCTGCTGTGGCCCATCAAGCAGAAATATGGCGAGAAGATCTCGTGGGCCGACCTCATGGTCCTTGCCGGCAACGTTGCCATGGAATCGATGGGTTTCAAGACCTTCGGCTTTGCCGGCGGGCGCGCCGACGTATGGGAGCCCGAGGAACTGTACTGGGGTCCGGAAGGGACATGGCTCGGTGATGAACGTTACAGCGGCGAGCGTCAGCTAGCCGAGCCGCTCGGCGCCGTTCAGATGGGCCTCATTTACGTGAACCCGGAAGGCCCGAACGGCAACCCCGACCCGGTCGCGGCGGCGAAGGACATCCGCGAGACGTTCTTCCGCATGGCCATGAACGACGAAGAGACGGTCGCGCTCATCGCCGGTGGCCATACTTTTGGAAAGACCCACGGCGCCGGTGACCCGTCGCTGGTAGGGCCGGAGCCGGAAAGCGGGGCTTTGGAAGACCAGGGCCTTGGATGGAAAAGTAAGTTCGGCAAGGGAGTCGGCCCCGACGCCATCACCGGTGGTCCGGAAGTGATCTGGTCGCAGACGCCGACCAAGTGGAGCAATTACTTCTTCCAGAACCTGTTCGAAAACGAGTGGGAGCTGACGACGAGTCCGGCGGGAGCCAAGCAGTGGCGCGCGAAAAATGGCCAGGCAACGATACCCGACCCGTTCGACAAGACGAAGAAGCGCGTCCCCACCATGCTGACCACCGATCTGGCTCTGCGCTTCGATCCGGCATACGAGAAGATTTCACGCCGGTTCTACGAACACCCGGATCAGTTCGCCGACGCGTTCGCCCGCGCCTGGTTCAAGCTCACCCATCGCGACATGGGCCCCATCACCCGTTATCTCGGCCCGCTGGTCCCGAAGGAGACGCTGATCTGGCAGGACCCCATCCCCGCTGTCGACCATCCGCTCATCGATGAAAACGACGCTGCGGCATTGAAGGCGAAGATCCTCGCCTCCGGCCTTTCGGTCCCCGAGCTCGTTTCCACGGCCTGGGCATCGGCATCGACGTTCCGAGGCTCCGACAAGCGCGGCGGGGCGAACGGCGCACGCATCCGCCTTGCTCCCCAAAAGGACTGGGAGGTCAATGAACCGAAGCAGCTTGCCAGAGTGCTCGATAAGCTGGAAACCATTCGCAGGGAATTCGGGAAACAGGTCTCGCTTGCTGACCTGATCGTCCTCGGTGGAGACGCGGCAATTGAGAAGGCCGCGAAGGACGCCGGGGTCGAGGTGAAGGTTCCATTTGCGCCGGGGCGCATGGACGCGTCTCAGGAACAGACCGATGTCGCCTCTTTCGCTCCTCTGGAGCCGCGCGCTGATGGATTCCGCAACTACATCAGCGGCAGGACCCAGTTCATGAAGCCGGAGGAGGCGCTCGTGGACCGCGCACAGCTGCTGCGGCTGACCGGCCCCGAAATGACGGTGCTGGTGGGCGGACTTCGCGTGCTCGGCGCGAATACGGGCGGCTCCAAACACGGTGTCTTCACCAACACGCCTGGCGTGTTGACCAACGACTTCTTCGTCAACCTTCTGGACATGCGCACGCAATGGAATCCGGTGGATGGGAAAGACGGTGTCTACGAGGGTCGCGATCGCAAGACCACGTCGGTCAAGTGGACCGCGACGCGCGTGGACCTGATCTTCGGTTCGCACTCGCAACTGCGCGCCTTTGCCGAGGTTTATGCCTGCGCCGGATCGAAGGAGAAGTTCGTGAAAGACTTCGTCGCGGCGTGGAACAAGGTCATGAACCTGGATCGCTACGACCTCGCCCGGCGGAGCGAGACCAAACAGGCTGCTCTCGCGTAAGTGAAGTTCCCTGGGCGCGCGCCGCCTGCTCGCGCGCCCAGCACCAGTCTTACCAGGGCCACATCTGACGTTTTTCAACGCTGCGGCACAATCGTTGTCATCGCGAGTCGCCTGCCAAAGCCGTTCCGCGGACAAGACCTTACGAGCGACGAATTGATAGTCGTATGCATTCGAATAACCGAAGTGCCCGCGTCGAGAGAACACACCCTGGAGCCTGACCTGGCACAGCGCATCAGTTCTGGTCGAAGGCGCGAGCCTCGGGAGGCCCTTCGCATGTTCGTCGAACTCGACCCAAACGCGCCGTCGAATGCCGCACGCCGGGCACACCAGTTCCTGCGATTTGGAACCGACACGGTAGGCAGCCCTTATAATGACGTCCTCCATTGAATTGCCGGAATCTGCCAGCATTGCGCAGAACGAACATTAAGGAGCGGGAAGCGGTGCTTCGAAATCGCCAAGCCGTAAACCGTTCATGTCGAAATCTTTCCGAATGTATGCCACTGGTTCGATCGCGTACGCGGTCACCCCCGTGCCATCGTCAGGCAGCGGCGCCTGCAATGAGGTTTGTTTTATGGGTACAAGCGGATCGTTAGCGATCAGCGGGTCGTCTGCCGCGAACGGCGAGAACGAAGCGGTGTGTGGATAAGAGATGGTGTTAAACGGCGTGGCGGGATCGCCGCTGTGTGTGCGCACCACGTTGAACACCACCTCGTCAGCTCGCGATTTCAGAGCCGAACGGCAAGTCAGCCATATTGTCGAGCGTGTTCGCAGGGCCGAACATAAACCGACTCCAGGGGTGATCAGGAAATGCGGTCGATCTTCCAGCGGAAGTGTCACCTGCCGGCCGTTGCCATACAGCGTGAAATATAGTAAACCGCGAATCCGCACGGTGTCGTTCCTCACTGTCTGGTAAAAGGCGTTGGGAAGAGAAGCGTGGAACCAAAGATTAGTGTCTGTTGAGCGCACGTATATCCGGGCGTCCCTGTCAGAGCGCCAGGCATGACCCCGAGGTCCTTCAATCGTCGCAGTGATCCCTTCCGCCCTTGGGACGAGGAACTCAGGTATGCCGCCCACGCGCAACGGAACGTCCAACGCGACGGAGCCATCGCCGGCAGGAATCACTCTCGTTGTCGAACGCAGCGCGGAATCGAAATCGACGTGCAGCGCTGAATTGTCGATTTTTCGTTGCGAAAGCCGAGATTGCAGCGCAAATGCGGCTGTCCACGGCAGCCAAACCACGGCCGCGAACGCCGCCAGAAAAGAGACCGCGGCCATAGTGCGGGATATCAGCGTACCCTGCCTCTTATACTGCCGGACAATGATCATGATCGCTGCGACGGCAATGACAGCGAGCATTGCATAAGACCGCGTCCACTCCAGCGCAAGCCAGGGTGCGCCTGCGTTCGAACCGCTCAGGACAAAGGTCAGCGCAACCACGGCGAGAGCGGTGATCGATAGCGCGGCGATAAGTTGGACGACTCCGGTAGTAACGGCGGCCAGCGCCGCTACGGGCAGCGCCAACCACGCGATAACCAGCAGTTGCGCCCAGAGCAGGCCGGCGACCTGCGGCGCCAGGGAGAACCCGAACGCACGAAGGACGACGGCGTCCGCAATGAGCTTGGGCAGGCTCACCGTCACGATCACGAACAGGGCTTTTGCCGCTAACAGGCTACGCCAGGCGTATGGCCGGGTAATCCAAAATTGCCGGGTACCTACCAGCGTCTCGCCGTAAATCGCACGGGCCACCAGAACAGTCCATGCAAACGGCAGGAGGTATGTGATCAGTGTTAACGCGATCCCCTGCGCCGCGCCGACGCCCCCACGCGTCTGCTGCACCAAACCGAAGACGAAAGCGGCGTTGGCCATGAGTACGACCGCGATCTCGGCCCAGAGGTGACGGACATCCTTTTTGAAAATATGAATGGTCTGCCACATATGTCTACACTTTCCTCCGCGCAGTCTTTGCCAGCGTCACGAAAATCGATCGCAGGGGCATCGGCTTCGTCTCGACGCGCGTTCGATCGCCGAAGATTGTCCGGATGTCGGCTAAGGAGCGGTCGTGCTCGAAATTCGTGTCTACATATCGAACCACGTGATCGAAGTTCTCGATGTTGACCCATGCCCCGGGCCAGGAACCCGGCGCCGCCGCGACGCCGTCCGACAGAATCTCGATCTCGCGAAAACGGTTTGTCAGAACGCTGATCTCTTCGGAGAACCGCAGTCGGCCCTGGTCCAGGTAGCCCACATGAGTGACGAATGTTTCGATGTCGTGCAGATCGTGAGATGAGATGAGAATTGTTGCGTGTTCGCTGCTTGTAAGAATGCCTTCAGTGAGCTCGTCGCGAACCAGCGGGTCGAGTCCGGTGAAAGGTTCATCCAGCAATAGCAGGCGCGGCCGGTACGCAAGCGAGCATGCCAGGGCTGTTTTCATGCGCATGCCGTGCGAGAGGTTCGCCAGTTTTCGCGTCAGCGGCAGGTCGAACTCACGCACGAGTTCTGCGGCGAAGGAGTCATCCCACGTCGGGTAAAAAGGCTTCAGATACGCCACAAGCGCCGCGACGGTCATCCAGGCCGGAAGTTGCTGGTCCGCGGCAACGTAGCCGATGTGCGCCAGATCCTGAGGCGCAAGACGCGTGGAATCTGCATCCAGGACGAAAGCGCGGCCCGACGTCGGCCGCAGAATGTTCATCAGAATTTTGATCGTGGTCGTCTTGCCTGCCCCATTGGGACCGATCAGGCCATAGATCCCGTTTTCCGGAACCTCGAACGTAAGCCCACGTAATACCTGCGTCCGTCTGAACGTTTTCGAGACATTATCGGTACGAATAGGACAATTCATTTGCCTTCGACCTCCTTTGCCAGTTCCGCATCCTGCAGTGCTTTCCAGTGCTCGGATACTGCGGAAACAACGTCATTCAGTTCAAGACCGATTTTTTTTGCTTCGACGACAAGCCGTTCCACTTCGGATCCGAGCAGCCGCCGGCGTTGTGCAACGGTGAATGGCGATCGCTTCGCGACCACGGTGCCGATCCCGGGCAGCACGTCCAGCAGCCTTTGAGACGTGAGTTCCGCGACAACTTTGTGGGCGGTGTTCGGATTGATTTTCAGTTCCTTGCTCAGCGCCCTCACGGACGGAAACGCGGCTCCCGCCGGCAGTTGACCGGAAACGATCGCCTTCTTGGCCGCGTACACCACCTGGTCGTAGATGGGAATGCCCGGCCCGAACGCGACACGGAACGGAATCACAGCTGTACTATGACACGTGGTACAGTAGAACGCAACGGAAAATCCGAGATGTCCTTGCCTCCGGCCCTTCGGTCCCCGAACTCGTTTCCACCAACCCGGGCATCGGCATCGACGTTCCGAGGGTCCGACAAGCGCGGCGGGGCGAACGGTGCACGCATCCGCCTTGCTCCCCAAAAGGACTGGGAGGTCTACTCGACATCGCGCGGGGAAGTCGATTACGGAACGCACGTACGGTCAGGCGTGGGTCGCTGACGCTGCGGCCGCAGAACAGCGGCTCTTCCAACCTTTGTGTCAACATGGTCCTTATGACGCCGACGCAGGCTCCCAAAATCCAGCTCACCAACACCGCCGACTATCGCGAGAGCTACGCCAACAGCGTGCAGGTGCGCGTCAACCTGTGGGACTTTTTCCTGATGTTCGGCATCGTCAACCAGACCGCCCCCGATAACGTCCAGATCCATAATTTCCAGGGCGTGTATATCAGCCCCCAGCAGGCCAAGGCTCTCTCCAACGTGCTGGCGCAGAACCTGTCGCAGTACGAGGCCACCTTCGGCGAGATCCATCTGGAGCCTCACGTCGCCGGCTCGCCCATCCAGTGACCGCGCGCCGTCCCGGTTTCGCGCACCTCATCTTTTTTGTCTTCTTCGGGGTCGTGCTGTTCGCCATCCACGCCCCGTTCTTCACGCTTCGGTATTTCTGGGATGAACTCGGCCAGTTCGTGCCCGCCGCGCTCGACATCATGCGTCGCGGCAAATGGGTCCCGGTCTCTGCGATCCCGAATGCGCATCCGCCGGCGGTCATGGCGTACCTCGCCGGTTTCTGGCGCGTAACGGGCTACTCCATCCCCGCCACCCGCTCGGCCATGCTGCTGCTCGCCTCCGTCGGCGTGATGTTTGCATTTCTTCTCGCCATTGAGCTCTGTAAAGGCCTTTCCGGCGCGCCCGCGTTCGCCGCCGTCATTCTGCTCGTCGCCGATCCGCTGTTCTACACGCAATCGATGATGGCGCAGCTCGACATGCCGGCCATGGTCCTCGGCTGTATCGCGCTCCTGTTCTTTCTCCAGGAGCGCTGGTTGTTGTCCGGAGCCGCCTGCATCTTCCTGCTGCTGGCGAAAGAAACGGCCATCGTCTTCCCGGCCGTGTTTGTGATCGAGCTTCTCTGGCGCGGGCGACGCTGGCGGGAGGCAGCATATTATGCGCCCTGCTTCATCGTGCTCGGTCTGTGGTTCCTGTACCTGCGGCACGTCACCGGTCACCTGTTCGGCGACCCTGGATTTACCCACTACAACATTCAGTGGGCGCTGAATCCGGTGCGCGTCGCACTTGCCATCCTGCGCCGCATTTACTACCTGTTCCTCGCCGACTTTCGCTGGATCGGCGCCGCGGCGCTGATCTTCGCCCTCCGGCGCACCCGCATCTTTGCTACGCGTGCGTGGCGCATCACCGCGGTTGTTGCCGTGGCCCAAACGCTGCTGGTCAGCTTTCTTGGCGGGGCTGCCCTCGAGCGCTATTTAGTGCCGGTGCTCCCACTGCTGTACGCCGCCGTCGCCGCCGCCTTTACCACGCTGTCGCCGCGCCTGAGAACAGCCGCCATCCCACTGATGGCGGCCGGGCTGGTCGCGGGATGGTTCCTCAATCCGATCCTCACCTTTCCGTATGAAGACAACCTGGCCATGGCCGATTTCGTCAACCTGCACGTCGCCGCGGCCAGGACGCTGGAGTCCAGCTACCCGGACGCAACTATTTACACCGCCTGGCCCCTCACCGCCGCCCTGCGACGGCCCGATTACGGCTACGTTCATCGCCGCCTGCACACGGTCGAAACCTCCGACCTGCACTATGCCACGCTCAGCCGGCTCGACCCGGCCAAAGTGGATGTTCTGGTTCTCTACGCCCGCGAGTGGCAGTCGTCCTGGAGCGTAATGCGTCTGGAGTGGGTTCGCCGCCTGCTTAGCCGGTACTATGAGTACGCACCGGACATGACCCCCGACCAGGCGGCCGCCGTTCTGCACCTGGTTCCCGTCCTGCATATCGAACTCCACGATCAATGGGTCGAGATTCTGGCCAGGAAGCCACGGGCCGGGGCGGAGCCCGTCGAAGTTCACTCGCGCCGTCCCAGTTTCCTGACGAACGAGACATCCGCATCCAGAAAGTCGTAGTCCGGCAGGCGGCCCGGCTCTTCCCATTCCATGCGTTCGAAGACCCGGTTTACCGGTGTGCCCGCATATTCCGTGACGTCGAAAAACATCAGCTGGAACGGCGGCCGCTGCCCGTAGCGATAGCGAAAGCGGTGCAGCTCGCGCCCCACGCTGGCCTCGATACCAAGTTCCTCGCGCAGCTCCCGAACCAGCGCCTCCGCTGGATTTTCGCCCTTCTCTACTTTGCCGCCGGGGAACTCCCACTTCAGCGCGTGCGTGTCCTCGCGGCTGCGCTGGCAAATCAGAATGCGCCCGTCTGCATCACGGATGACCCCGGCCACCACCGTAAGCACTGGCTCCATTGTCATGTTTTTCGACACGAAGCGTCCAGTTCAGCGGTACCGTCTCGGGTAGATAGCACATTCGGTCATCGCAGGCCTGGTACTTGAGCTCCCCCTCGATCGTCAGGTCGCCGGCCGGCTGCGATTGGGCGACGGTCACGTCGCGAATCAGCCGGAAACGGCCCTCGAAGACGGGCGCCTTCTCGTCGATGGCAGCCAAATAGAGGATCCTGGGCGCGGGCATTTCCACCGCGTGGGCGGTATACGCGGTCGAGCCATTCAGGGTCCACGAGATGGGAATGTATCCTTCCGCGCCCGGAGCGTAAACATGCATCCCCGGCTTGAGAGAGGCATCGAGGATCAGCGCAATGCGATCTCCCGGAAGGACTTGCATATTGCTGGCCGACGATGTCAGGTCGATGTGGCGGCCCGAGTGCGCCTCGCCTGCCGGACTCCACGGCGCAATATGCGCAAGCACCGCCGCGGCCGTATAGTGCGCATCAAAGTACTTCGCCTTGACTCGCCCGGCGCTATCGAGCACGATGATTCCGGGCTGCGTGATCCCGTCGGTCGGCTTGCTTACCGTGGCGAACCCGACGCCAAAGTCTCCAGCCTGCGGCAGTTCCTCAGCCCGAAAGAATTCCACGATAGCCCCCTTTGCCCTGATCACGGATTCAAATCCAGGCAGCAAAGCCCCCACAGCCGGCCCGGTTTCAGCCGCAACAGCTACCGTGGCAAGAACAACCAATGCAATCTGGGGCAGGCTCTTAGCCATGGTGAAAGCCTCCGGCGAGTTCCCAGCCCTCGTGGTGGGCATCAACCGTCATGACGAAATCGGCGTCCCCACTCGGCTTAACGCCGCCAGCGACGCCTCCCTCCGCTCGCTCAGCACCCGCGCCGCGGTCTCGACCGATAACCACCACACGTAGCCGCCGATCGCCATCATGAACGCCATGGTCGCGAAAAACGCCAGCTCGGTATCCAGCGCGAAGCGCGCCAGATACGCCAGGCTCACCGGCACGCCCGCGACCAGGAATCCCAGGAAGCCCACCCACTGCACCTTGACTCCGCTGGTGCGCCGGAACGCCTGGCTGAGATCCGCCGCCCGCGGGCTATAGGCTGACACCAGATTGCCGATTGCGAGCAGCCAGACCGCAATCAGCACACAGATGCACACCGCTTCGGCAGCCTGCACCGGGCGTACCGGAATGCGGATCAGCAGGCAAATAATCAACACGATGCTGGCATCGATCGCGGTGAAGAACGCCGTGGCGACGTTCTTGGCGAAAATCACGCTCCGCACCGGCGGCGGATATACGAAGTACGATTGAGCGGCCGCCCGGTCCACGCCGAAGATGTTCCAGTACAGCACGTCCGCCAGCAGGAGCACGGCATAAACCATTGCGATGGCCAGAAAGTTCTGGCGAAGCCAGGAACCGGAGGGATCCTGGAAGGCGATGGGAATGAAAACCATCAGGCCAAACGAAAAGCCCATGATGAATGCCAGCCGAAATCGTGGCGCGCGAGCGAGCACGCGCAGTTCTTTCTCCGCGAGTGCTCCCAGTGGATCGCGAAACATCGACGACGGCCAGCTCAGCAGCCACGCGAATGTGCGCCGCGCCCCCGCGGCTTCGAGTTGCGGGCGGCTTAACTCCACCTCGCGCAGGCTGCGATCGAACTGCCAGCGTCCGAACAGATACGCCGCGACAATCCATGCGCAGATCACTATCCACGCCACAACGCCGCCAATGCCTGACGCGATACGGGCCGCCGCGGTCCACGGGAAGAACCAGACCGGGATCTGCGTGATCGCCGCCTTCAGGTGCCTATTGCGCGCGAGGAACACGGACATCTGCGGCAGCGCCGCCATGAGAACGAAGAAGAAGATGGCCATTTCC
>Ga0070739_10001023_pt1 | contig 45066 bp, 49 predicted proteins | sample Coa_R1_7_FD_66445 | JGI IMG/M metagenome (GOLD analysis project Ga0070739, IMG submission 66445) | Surface soil microbial communities from Centralia Pennsylvania, which are recovering from an underground coalmine fire - Coalmine... | ecosystem: Environmental > Terrestrial > Soil > Unclassified ...
TTCGGAAGACCCGAGATACGCTTCACGGAAGGTAATACCGACAGAATGCCTTGCGGCACACCGGATCTGGATCCTGAAAACCGAGGGAAATGACAGTGAAGGCGAAGATCGCGGTGCTGGCCGGCGACGGCGTCGGCCGAGAGATCATGCCCGAAGCAGTCAAAGTGCTCAAGGCTGTCGCGGAACGGTACGGACATGCGTTCGAATTCGTTGCAGGGGACATCGGCGGGCAGGCGATCGACAAAATCGGCGTTCCGCTGCCGCAAGAGAGTCTGACATTGGCGAAGCATAGCGACGCCGTGCTGCTCGGGGCGGTGGGCGGTCCCAAGTGGGAAGGGCTCGAGTACGGTCTCCGGCCGGAACGGGCGCTGCTGGGGTTGCGGGAACAGCTCGGCCTGTTCGCCAATCTTCGTCCGGCGAAACTCTATCCGATGCTGGCCGACGCGTCGACGCTGAAGCGGGAGGTCATCGAGGGGATCGACCTGCTCGTCGTGCGGGAGCTGACCGGAGGGATTTACTTCGGCAAACCGAAAGGCATCGAAAAAATTCCCGGCGGCGAGCGGGGCGTCAACACCGAGGTCTATACGACGGAAGAGATCGCGCGCATCGCTAGGATCGCGTTCGACGCGGCGCGCAAACGTCGCAAAAAGGTCACGTCGGTGGACAAGGCGAACGTGTTGGAGTCGTCCGAGTTGTGGCGGCGCGTGGTGACGGAGGTTCACAAAGCCTACCCGGATGTGGAGCTGACCCACATGTATGTCGATAACTGCGCCATGCAGTTGATCCGGAACCCGAAGCAGTTCGACGTGCTGCTCTGCAACAACATGTTCGGCGATATCTTGAGCGACGAGGCGGCCATGCTGACCGGCTCCATCGGCATGCTTCCGTCGGCCAGCCTCGGCGCCCATGCCGGTCTCTATGAACCCATCCATGGCAGCGCGCCGGATATCGCCGGCAAGAACATCGCCAATCCCATCGCGACCATCGCGTCGGCGGCGATGATGCTCTCCTACACGTTCAACTTGGACAAGGAAGCGGAAGCGATCGAGCAGGCTATCGTCAAGACGCTGGATCTGGGCTATCGGACCAAGGACATCGCCGGTCCGGGTGACAGGATCGTAGGAACGGTTGAAATGGGGGACGCGATTGCGCGCAATCTCGTGTAGCGTTCGAGGTTAGGGTCGTGTTGGTTTCCGCGAAACCGGGAACGATTCACACGATCGCCGGCACGGGCGAACCGGATTACTTCGGAGACGGAACGCAAGCGACGGCGGCGTGCCTGAACGAGCCCAAGGGCGTCACGGTGGACGGACGCGGGCATGTGTATGTCGCCGATTCGGAGAACCACGTTATCCGGAAAGTGGATCTCGCCACCGGCATCATCACGACCGTTGCGGGAAGGCGGGAGGGACCGACTGCCCCCGTGGATGATCAACGAGGTCTCTCTCCGGCGCATCCGTCCGTAGCCGATGACGATCCCTTGGGGACTCCGGATCGATCAGATCCCGAGCGGTTCGCACAACTGGCCGATCTGAGCGGGACGGTGCGGTTCGTCACCGGTGTCGTGTCCGGCAAGGGGCGGTTCGCGGGAGACGGCGGCCCGGCGACTGAGGCGCTCTTGAATTTCCCTTCCGCCGTCGCGGTGGATGAGCAAGGCAATCTTTACATCGCGGACACGATGAATCACCGGATTCGCCGTGTGGATGGGATGACCGGCGTGATCACCACCGTCGCTGGCACGGGACAACCTCGGTTCTCCGGCGACGGCGGGCCTGCCGTCGCCGCGGCGTTGAACGAACCCTCAGCCGTGGTCGTGGACCGCAAAGGGCGCTTGTACATCGCTGACCAAAGCAACAACCGGATCCGCGTCGTCGATCTGGAAACGGGAATCATTCGAACCGTCGCGGGGACGGGAACCGCCGCCTACAACGGAGACGGGGAAAGCGGGATTCACGCCTGCTTGGCGGGTCCGAGCGGGCTGGCCTTGGGTCCGGAAGAGGAACTCTATGTCGCCGATACCTTTAACGGGCGGATTCGAAAGATCGACCCGGTCACGGGTCTGATCGGCACCGTCCTGGGCGACGGCGGCCAATATCGGTATCAGGGTGAGACGGACGCGCCCTCGATGAGCCTGTCCCGTCCCTATGGCATTGCGGTCGATCGACAGGGTAACATTCTGGTGACCGATTCCGACAGCCACCTGATCCGAAGATGGGATCGTGGGAGAAGAATCGTGACGCGAATTGCCGGCACGGGAGTCGCCCGCTTTTCAGGAGACGGTGGGCCGGCCGAGGAGGCCAGCCTGAGTTATCCCTTCGGGGTCGCCGTCGACGGGAACGGGACGATCTTTGTCGCGGATACGTTCAATCACCGGATTCGCGTGATTGTGGCAACATAGACGCAACGTGTGACGCGGGCAGCCATTGCTTCGGGCTGGGTACCCGGTGCTCTCGATGACGCAACAGGTCCCCGGTTCTGGCGACTCGGAAGACGGAAGGGGAGCAAAACGGATGCTGGCCAAGAAAGCAGCGTATCGGGTGGCCGTGGTCGGAGCGACCGGCGCGGTCGGGGCCGAGATGATCGAGGTGCTGGAAGCGCGCAAGTTTCCGGTCGAGAGTCTCTTGCCCCTGGCCTCCGCCCGGTCGGCCGGCGGAACCGTGTCGTTCCGCGGCGAAGAGATTCCCGTCAAAGTGCTGAGCAAGGACTCCTTCGAGGGCGTCGACATCGCGCTGTTCTCGGCCGGGAGCGATGTGAGCCGGGAGTTCGCCCCGATCGCCGCGAAAGCCGGCGCGGTGGTGATCGACAACAGCGCGGCTTGGCGGATGGAACCAGACGTGCCGTTGGTGGTCCCGGAAGTCAATCGGTCCGATGTGTTCAGGCACAAGGGCATCGTTGCCAATCCGAACTGCTCGACGATCCAAATGGTCGTCGCCCTGAAACCGCTCCACGACCGTGCGCGGATCAGGCGCATCGTCGTCACCACCTTTCAATCGGTGTCTGGCACGGGGAAGGAGGCGATGGACGAACTGATAGAGGAAACGCGGGACCTGCTGAGCTTCAAGGAAGCGCGGCCCAAGGTCTATCCTTATCAGATCGCGTTCAACTGCCTGCCGCACATCGACGAGTTCCTTCCTTCCGGGTACACGAAGGAAGAAATGAAGTTATTGAACGAGACCCGGAAGATCATGGGCGATCCGTCGATTCGGGTGACGGCGACGACCGTGCGCGTGCCGGTCTATGTCGGGCATTCAGAGGCCGTCAACATCGAGACGGAGCGGAAGCTGACCGCCAACGAAGCGCGGGCGATTCTGTCCACCGCGCCCGGCGTGCAACTGTACGACGATCCGCAGCGGAAGATTTACCCTATGCCGTTGGATGTGGCCGGCAAGGACGAAGTCTACGTCGGACGGATCCGCGAGGACGAATCGATCCCCAACGGTCTAAACCTCTGGGTGGTGGCCGATAATCTGAGAAAGGGCGCCGCCCTGAACGCGGTCCAGATCGCCGAGTGTCTGATACAATGACGCGCCATGTTCGAGTGGAGTCCGATAGGCAAGCTCTTGATGGCGCTGGGGCTGGGCATTGCGCTCATCGGCCTGTTGCTCACTCTGTTGGACAAGCTGCCCGGGTTAAGCGAAACGTTCGGGTGGTTCGGGAAGCTCCCCGGCGATATCTCGATTAAGCGCGACCACTTCAGCTTCTACTTTCCGATTGCGACCAGCATTCTCCTCAGCGTCGTGCTGAGTCTGCTCTTGACTCTCCTCTCGTGGCTGTTCAGGCGATGAAACTCGTGACAACGATGTTGGCGGGATTGTGCGTGTGGCAGTGGGCGGGACCGTCGTGCGGGGTGCCGGCCGCTGCGGCCGAGTCTGTCCGCGTGCTGCTCTCGCAGGACGCCCAGCGGATCGACCTGCGGGCCGGCGATCGCCTGACGCTCCTGTTCTCGAACGGAGAACGACGAGAGGTGCCGCCGCCGATTTCGTTCACGGCGGTCGGCGGCTCGATCGTGCTGAACGGAGAGAAAGTGCCCGCCGATGGGCTCGTTGTCCGGGCGTCGAGCGGGTACCTCGCCCTCGTCATCGCCACGGGGCCATCGAGCGGACTGTCGATCAACGCGAACGGCGCCCCACCCGGATCGGACATGACGACGGCGCTGGAGGTCGCCGGGCAAGTGTCCGTGTTGCGCCGGGGCAAGGGGCTCATGGTCGTCAACGAGCTGGATCTGGAAGAATATGTCAAGGGAGTCGTTCCTTCGGAAGTCAACGCGGCCTGGCATCCGGAGGTGCTGAAGGCTCAGGCGGTCGCTGCGCGTACGTACGCGCTCTACCAACGGATGGTGAGCGCCGGCCGTGATTATGATCTGGTCGCCGGCACCCAGGATCAGGTGTATCGGGGACGGCACGGCATCGACGGCCGGATCGAGCAAGCGGTCGAAGAGACGCGCGGGCTCGTCGTGACGTATCACCAGGCGCCGATCTATGCGGCGTTTTCCTCCACCGCAGCGGGACTCACAGAGGATGCGTTCAACGTCTGGTCGAAGGACTTGCCTTATTTAAAAGGCGTGGAGTGTCCGTTCGACGTCAAATCGCCCTACTATCGGTGGCGGGCGTCGTTCAAGCTGGAAACCCTGGAGCGGAATCTCCGGCAACAGGGGATTGCGGTCGGCACGATCGCGACGCTTGCACCGGCATCCTACAGCCGGGCCGGTCGGGTGACGAAACTCCGTGTCCTGCACTCCGGGGGAGAACTGTATCTGCGCGGCGAGGACCTGCGCCGCGTCATCGGGTACGCGGCGATTCCCAGCACGCAGTTCGATCTGGATGTTGTCGGCCCTGATGTAGTCGTATCCGGTTATGGGGCTGGCCATGCTGTCGGGTTGTGTCAATGGGGCGCGAAGGAACTCGCCGAGCTCGGCTATTCCTTTGCGACGATCCTGCGCTATTACTATCCGGGGACTGAACTCCAGTCCGCTTCGTTGGTGAGACCGCCATCCGTTCCCGGCCCGTGATGTTGCTTTCCGAATTCGACTTTCCCTTCGATTCGAGCCTCATCGCGTCGAAACCCGTTGAACCTCGCGACCAGGCTCGCCTCCTGGTCGTGGACCGAGAAGTCGGCTGTTTCTTCCATCGACGGGTCCTGGATCTGCCTTCCTTGCTGAAGCCCGGAGATCTCGTCGTCGTCAACGACACCAAAGTGATGGCGGCGCGTCTGAGCGGCTGCAGGCAGCCCGGTGGCAGACGGGTGGACGTGCTGTTCGTCAAGGATCTAGGAGGAGGCATCTGGGAGGTCCTCCTGAAGGGGAGATTTCGGCCGGGGGATGCGATCGAGTTGACCTCACAGACCCGCGCGGTGGTCATGGATCGCAGCGAGTCTCGAACGACCGTGCGCGTCGAATCGACCCGGCCGTTTCAGGAAGTCATGCGGGAGATCGGTCGGATGCCTCTCCCCCCCTACATCAAGCGTGAGCCGACCGTCGAGGACCGGATCTGGTATCAGACCCTGTTCGCGCGCCAAGAGGGAGCTGTCGCCGCCCCAACCGCCGGATTGCATTTCACCGACCGAGTACTCAAGTCGTTGCGCGATCACGGCGTCGTGCTCGCCACCGTCACGTTGCACGTAGGCCCGGCCACCTTCAAACCCGTGACCGTGGAGCGCATCGAGGATCACCCCATGGGAGCCGAATGGATCGAGGTGTCGGTGGAGACGGCGGAATTGTTTCGCCGGACGAAAGCCGCCGGCGGTCGGGTCGTGGCGGTAGGAACCACTGTCGTCCGCGCGTTGGAATCGGCCGCCGATCCGAACGGGACCGTCCGGCCGTTTCGAGGGGAAACCGAGTTGTTTATCGTTCCCGGTTATCGCTTCCGAGCCGTCGATAGCCTGATGACCAACTTTCACCTTCCTCGGACGACGCTGCTCATGCTGGTGTCCGCCTTCGCCGGGCTCGAACGCATGCGGGCCGCTTATCAGGAGGCGATCAACGAACGGTATCGGTTGTACAGTTATGGGGATGCGATGCTGATTCTCTGAGCTAAAAGCTGAGCACGAACAGCCGATCGCGGTGGGTTGCTCGCTCCTTGCTCCGCGCTGTTCGCCGAGGAGCTAGAGCAGTTCTTTGTGAATCTTGATGGGCACTCGGGTCTTGAGCGCTTCGGCGTAGGCCATCAGCGCGCGCTGCTGTTTCTGAAACAAGAAGTCCTGGTAAATACGCTCGGTGGCTGTCGGATTCTTGCCCGTGTCCGCAGCCGTTTGCCGCGCGACAAGGGCTTGGGCTTCCGAGATCTCCGCGGGCGTCAGGGCGACCGCATCCCTGATGATCATTCTCGCTTTCTCGCCGAGAATCTCTTTCGTCTGCGCCGCTTCGAAAATCGATGGCGTCAAGCGGTTCGCGGCCAAGAGCCGGCGATAGATGTCCGGATCGAACACGCCGTTCCGCTGAAACTCCGGACGCTGCAGAATGTCCTCCCGTAAATCCTCCGGGGTCACGGCCAGCCCCATTTCTTTCGCCGCGACCAACCAGAGTCGGTTTTCGATCAATTGCTCCAGCACGAACTGCTTGAGCGTCTCTTCTTTGAAGTCGCCCTGCATTTTGTCCTTGTAGAAGCGGTAGGTGTTTTCATAGGCGCGCCGGTACTCGTCGCGGGTGATCGTCAAATCGCCGACCGAGGCGACGACATTGCTCTGCGACTCACCGAATCCCCACCAGCCCATCGTGATGATGAACGCGACCGCCAGGATGCCCATGATCGACTTCAGCAACCAGGGATAATTGTGGGCGGCGTCTCGCATCAATTTGATCATGTCCGGTCTCCTCGTTGACTCTGGCGGATTCTACTCAGCCGTCACGCGCAAAGGCAAGCGACGGGAGCGCAGAGCCCGTGCGACGACCTCCGATTCGGCCGCGACTCGCCCATGGACCGCTTCCGTCGTCCGTTGGCGGGCATTCGTGTGGATCGTCTGTTTGTTTGTGCTGCATAACCCAATTTGTTATACTTGTCCACTAATTGCGAGGAGGTCAGTTGGCGGAGGAAGTCGCCGGGGTCAGTCCGTCGAATATCGATGTCTACCCCAAGGCTCACGTCCTCAACCGGTTCATCGCGAAGCTGATCGATCTTCTCGTCGTCGCCGCTGCGGACAAGATCGTTCCTCCGGTCGGTTTCCTCGCTGGGCTCGCCTATGTCTTGGTCGCCGACGGGTTTTCCGGTGGTCGTAGTGTCGGCAAGCGGTTGATTGGTCTCGAAACGATTGTCCCGCACACGCGTGAAGCGGCCGGCTTTAAGGAATCCATTATCCGCAACCTGCCCTTCGCCGCGGCTCTATTGCTGTTTCAGATCCCCTATGTGGGGTGGGTGGGTTCGCTCGCCGTTGTGTCCTTCGAAGCGCTGCTCGTGATCGGCAACGACCGGGGACTTCGCCTCGGAGACGAGGTGGCTCATACCCAGGTGTTGGACGCCGGTCGGCTGGATCTGCCCGAATGAAGGGAATGGCGGCGTAACCGTGCGGAACGTACAGGACTGAGAGGAAGGGAGACAAACTGTGGGACTCTCTGGCGATGTCTTCGGCTGGTTCTCGAACGATCTCGCGATCGATCTGGGCACTGCGACGACCCTGGTTTACGTGCATGGGAAGGGGATTGTGCTGAACGAGCCCTCCGTCGTCGCCGTGGAGAAGAAGAGTGAAAAGGTTCTCGCAGTCGGGGCCGAAGCGAAAAAAATGCTCGGGCGCACTCCCGGCAATATCACCGCTATCCGACCCATGAAGGAGGGCGTGATCGCCGACTTCGAAATGGCCGAACAGATGCTCAAGTACTTCATCCGCAAAGCCCACAATCGGAGCGCCTTCGTCAGGCCGCGGATCATCATCGGCGTGCCGTCGCGCATTACCCAGGTGGAGCAGCGGGCCGTGCGGGATTCCGCCGAACTGGCCGGCGCGCGGGAAGTCTACTTGATTGAGGAGCCGGTCGCCGCCGCCATTGGAGCCGGTCTGCCCATCACCGAACCGTCGGGCAACATGGTTGTGGACGTCGGCGGCGGGACGACCGATATCGCCGTGATCTCGCTGGGCGGCATCGTGTACAGCGAGTCCGTGAAAGTGGCCGGCGACCGCATGGACGAAGCGATCATGAATTACATCAAGAAGAAGTACAACCTCCTCATCGGGGAGCATATGGCCGAGCGCATCAAAGTGGAAATCGGATCGGCCTATCCGTTCGAGGAGCGCAAGACGATGATGATCAAGGGGCGCGATCTGATTTCCGGCATCCCCCGCACACTCGTGGTGGACGACGCCGAGATCAGGGAAGCCTTGCAGGAGCCTATCGGGACGATCGTGAATGCCATCAAAGTCGCGCTGGAGAATACACCTCCGGAGCTGGCCGGTGACATCATCGATCGCGGCATTGTGTTGACCGGAGGAGGGTCTCTGCTGAAGGGGATGGATACACGGTTCCGGGAGGAAACCAATTTGCCAATCATCACCGTGGATGATCCGCTGACATCCGTGGTGCTGGGCGTGGGAAAGATCCTCGACGAGCTCGATCTCCTTCGCAAAGTGTCCGTCATGTCGCAGTGCAGCACCCTCCGGTAAGGTTCCATCCCTGATGTGGATGGCCATTTTTCGTTCGACATACGGCACGAGACGGCTGGCCATCGTTCTGTTCGCCCTCCTGCTCTCCGTTCTTTTTTTGCTCCCCGGCCAGATTCATCTGCTGTTGCAATACCTGGGTGGACCGGTCGGGCAGGTGCTCGGCGTGCCGCTTGCGGCTCTTTCGGCGGTGGATCGTGGCCTTGCCGAATTGTGGGACGGTTATGTGGCGTTGCAGCATGTGCGCGAGGAGAACGAGGTGCTGCGGAAAGAGATCGAGGAGTTAAGGGGGCAGAACAGTCAGCTCCGGGAAGCTGCGGCCGCGACGCAGCGTCTGGCTGCGTTGCTGGAATTCAAACGGAAAGGCGCGCCGCATACGCTGGCCGCCCAGGTGATCGGCCGGGATGCGACCAACTGGTATCGCGCGGTGCTGCTGAACAAGGGCGAGGCCGACGGTGTCAGGCCGGAGATGGGGGTCATCACGCCGGCCGGAGTGGTGGGGCGGGTGGTCAAGACGACGAACTCCTCCTCGGTCGTGCTGCTCATCACCGATCCGAACAACGCCATCCCCGGCCTCATTCAGCGCACCAGGGACGAAGGCATCGTGGAAGGCACCGCCGAGGGCGGCGTCAGACTGAAATACATTCCGTTGCTTTCAACCGTGCGCGCCGGGGATCGCGTCGTGACGTCGGGGTTGACGGGAGGCTTTCCGCGCGGCCTCATGATCGGCGCCGTCACGAGCATTGAAAAAGAGGAAGGGGCGCTCTTCCAGTCCGCCGAGATTCTTCCCGAGGTGGATGTCTCGAAGCTGGAGGAAGTCTTGGTCATCACGGCACCGTACGGCAACACCGACGCGAGCGCGGAAGACCTGCTGCCGTCTCGGCCCGCAGCAAAGGGGACACCATGAGAGCGGCGCTGTATGGAGCGTTTCTGCTGGCGCTTGTGCCGATGCAGGCGACGATTCTTCATTATCTCGGCCTGGGCGGGGTTCGGCCAGATCTGGTGCTCGTTTCAGTCTGTTTAATCGGGTTCTTTCGCGGAGAGCTGGAAGGGTTCCTGGCGGGTCTGTTGCTCGGGTTCGCGCAGGATCTGCTTTCCGCCGGGGACTTGTGGTTCAACCTGACGGCAAAAAGCGGAATCGGCCTGCTGGCCGGATTGGCCGGGCGTCAGGTCGCGCATGTCACAGCCGCCGTGATGCTGGCCGGTCTTTTCATCATCTCCTGCTGCTCGGGTGTGCTCTTTCTGTTTCTGGCGCGGACCGGCGACTTGGCTGCTGTCGCACTGGCGGTTCGTTCCGTCCTTGTTCCACAGGCCGTCTTCGATGCGCTACTCGGCGCGGGAGTGTATTGGGTTCTTGAAGAGCGGGTTCGAGACCGGTGGGTGCTAGCCGAGTAACCCCGAAACGAAAGCATGGCGTCCGTCGGATTTCAAGATGTCGAGCTGGGCGAGCTTCAACGGCGGCTGACCGTTTTGCGGATCGGCTTGCTGCTGGTGGTGGCTCTGCTGGCCTTTCGGCTCTGGCATTTGCAGATCCGCGAGGGACCTTATTATCGAGACCTGTCGGAAAACAACCGGACCCGCTCGGTGATTCTGGAGCCGGTGCGCGGGCAGATCTACGACCGAAACGGCGTGCTGCTCGCGAACAACGTGCCGAGTTTTACGCTCTATGTGACGCTGGAGGATGTGAAAGATCGCGAGACGCTGATTCAGCAACTCACTTCGCTGCTCGGGCTTGATCCGGATGTGGTGCGCAGGAAATTGGCTACGAAGGGCGGGAAATTGCTTCCCCGCAAGATCAAGGACCGACTGAGCCTGCGCGAGGCGGCCATCGTCGAAGCTCATCGTCTCGATCTGCCGGGCGTCATGATTCAGGTCGAGTCTCAGCGCAACTATCCGGGCGGTGCGGTCGGTGCGCATCTTCTGGGATACGTGGGTGAGATCTCGGCCGAACAGTTGGAACGGTCCGAATTCGAAGAACTGCACCAGGGAAGCATGATCGGGCAGTACGGGGTTGAAAAGACGTTCGATCGTTTCCTGAGAGGAAAAGCGGGGCAGAAGAGCGTCGAAGTCGATGCCCTGGGCCATGAGAAGCGCAGCGCCGTCGTGGAAAAGCCGGAGGCTGGCGACGATCTGTATCTCACGATCGATGTGCGGTTGCAGAAGTTGGCCGAAGACCTGCTGGGAGAAGAAGCCGGCGCCATCGTGGCGTTGGATCCGACCAACGGCGATGTCTTGGCCATGGCGAGCCGGCCAGCCTTCGATCCGAATGTCCTGTCGCGGGAGTTGACGCCCAAACAATGGGCGGAGATCGTACAGGACGAAGGGCACCCGCTCAACAACCGGGCCACGCAGGGCCAGTATCCGCCCGGTTCGACCTTCAAGGTGATCATGGCGGCGGCGGCGCTGGAGACCAAGACGGTCAGTCCCTCGACCACCGTGCGATGCACCGGCGGCTATCAGTTCGGAAGGCGCCTGTATCGCGACTGGAAAGCCGGGGGACACGGTTTCATCGACCTGGAGCAGGCGTTGGTCCATTCCTGCGATGTGTATTTCTACACGGTCGGACAGCGGATGGGCATCGACACCATCGCCGACTACGCCAAGCAATTTGGATTAGGACAACCCACCGGCATCGAATTGCCGTCCGAACGTGTGGGGATCGTCCCGTCCACCAGTTGGAAGGAAAAAGTGAAAGGAGAGTCATGGCTGCCGGGAGAAACCATCTCGGCCTCCATCGGCCAGGGCTATGTCACGGTGACGCCGCTTCAGATGGCCAGCATGATCGGGACGATCGCCAACAACGGCGTGGCTTACCGGCCGCGGCTCGTCCAGGCGATCATGGACCGCGCCACCGGACGCTTGCAGGAGTTGCCGGCCGTCGCGCGCGGCAAGGTGGAGGTGAAACCGCAAACGCTGAAACTCATTCAGGAAGGGCTGGCCGGGGTGGTGCGGGAAGGGACCGCGACCCGCGCCAAGTCCGCGCTCATCAGCATCGCCGGCAAAACCGGGACCGCGCAGACCGCGGCGCTCAGGACAGGACCGGAGAAGGATATCCCCAAGAAATTGCGCGACCACGCCTGGTTTGTGGCCTACGCGCCGGTTGAGAAGCCGCGCATCGCGGTCGCCGTCTTGGTGGAGCATATGGGGCACGGAGGGTCGGCGGCTGCGCCGTTGGCTAAGGAGCTCATCGAGGCATTCGTGAAATTGCCGCCAAAGGCTCCGGTGGTGGCGCAGGGGCTCGGTCTGCCGACCGCTCCGGCGCCAATGGAGACGCGATGATCGACCGCATGATCGATAACCGCGGGTTCGACAGCTTCGACTGGCGGTTTATCGGGCTGATCTTGGCTATTTTGTTTCTGGGCGTCCTGTCGATTTACAGCGTGACCCACGCCCAGCAGGGCGGAACGCCGTTCTATCTGAAGCAACTCATGTGGATCGCGCTCGGCAGCGCCGCGTTCGTCGCGATGCTGATCGTCGACTATCACAAAATTGCGCGGCTGGCGTACCCCCTCTACGCGATCATCCTGGTGTTGCTGGCCGTCGTGTTGGTCATGGGCAAGACCAGCCGTGGCGCGCAGCGATGGATTCCGATCGGCCCCTTTGCGTTTCAGCCCTCCGAGTTCGCGAAGTTGGTGCTGATCCTGGTGCTCGCGCATTACTATTCGAGCGCGCCGCGCATCGGATGGTTGCAACGCGTGGTTCTGCCTGGACTGATCATGTTTCCGGGCTTGTTGTTGATTTTGAAACAGCCGGACTTGGGCAGCGGACTGAGTTTCCTGGCGGTCTACGCCGCGATGTTGCTGATGGTCGGGATGCGGTCGCAGGCGATCGGGATCGTTCTGTTGTTTTCGCTCATGCTCTTCCCCTTCGCCTGGGAATTGTTGTGGGGTTCGCTGCATGAGTATCAGCGACACCGGATTATGGCCTTCGTCGACCCGGAGTACGATCCGGGCGGGAAGGGTTATCACGCGCTCCAGTCCCGCATCGCGATCGGATCGGGGGAGTTGCTGGGCAAGGGGCTGTATGGAGGCACGCAAAGCCAGCTCAAATTCCTGCCGGAGGGACACACGGACTTCGTGTTCGCCGTGTTTGCGGAGGAGTGGGGATTCCTCGGCGTCCTGCTCTTGCTGGCCCTCTTCGTCGGGCTGATCTGGCTTTCGCTGGAGATCGCCTCGCGCGCCAAGGACGTCCTCGGCGCGCTGCTGGCCGCCGGCGTCATCGCGATGCTGTGCTTTTGCGTCGTCGTCAACATCGGCATGACCGCCGGGATGTTCCCGATCGTCGGCATCCCCCTGCCCTTGATGAGTTACGGGGGAAGCGCCACAATAACGACGATGGCGGCCCTCGGTCTTCTACTGAATGTCAAGCGTCGTCGGTTAACGTTGTTTTATTGAACAAGCCGTCGGCTATCAGCCTCAGCCGTACGTTGACTGCTGGCCGCTGAAAGCCGACGGCTTGAAGGAGTTCGTATGGGACAAGAGATTGCGATCAGCGTCGCGCGCGAAGAAACGCGCGTGGCGGTGCTCGACAACGGGCTGGTTACCGATCTGTACACCGATCGGGCCAAGGACAAGGATTTTGTCGGCAACATCTACAAGGGGCGCGTCGCCAAGGTCTTGCCGGGCATGCAGGCGGCGTTCGTTGACATCGGGTTGGAAAAAGCGGCCTTCATGCATGTCTCGGACCTGTCGACCGATACGGAGCCAGGCGACACCTTAATGGACAGCGAGGATGACGACAAGGGCCCTGAATTGCCTCGGCCCCGTCGCCAGACCTTGAAGCCGATCGAACAGTTGCTGAGCGAGGGGCAGGAGCTGATGGTCCAAATCTCCAAAGGGCCCATCGGCACCAAGGGGCCGCGCGTCACCACCTACGTGTCCCTGCCGGGTCGGTATCTCGTGTTCATGCCGAACGTCGACCATATCGGGGTGTCGCGGCGGATTCCCCGCGACGAAGAGCGGGCGAGGCTGAAGGAGATCATGAAGCGGCTCCGGCGTCCTGGCTACGGGTACATCGTCCGGACGGTGAGCGAGGGAGTGAAAGAAGACGAACTGCGCTCGGACGTCGAATTTTTGCACGTTCTGTGGCAGGACATCCTGAAGAGACGGGACCAACAGCCGGCTCCTTCTTTGCTGCACTCGGACCTCAGCCTGAGCTTCAGGGTAGTGCGCGATCTTTTCGGGAAGAAAGTCGAACGGCTGCTCATCGACTCGAAGGAAGAATATGACGCCATTCGGGATTTCGTGCAGCGATTCTCGCCGGAGCAGGTGTCGCGGATCCAATACTACGACAAGGAAGAGCCACTGTTCGACTACCTGGGCATTGAACAGGAGATCGCCCGCGCGCTCAGTCGGAAGGTGTGGCTCAAGTCCGGCGGGTATATCGTCATCGACCATACGGAGGCCATGACGGTCATCGATGTCAACACGGGACGCTTCGTCGGCAAACGCGATCAGGAAGAAACCATCCTCCGAAACAATTTGGAAGCCGTCAAGGAGATCGCGTACCAGATCAAGCTGCGGGGCATCGGCGGAATCATCATCATCGACTTCATCGATATGGAGCGGGAAAAAAACCGAGAGAAGGTTTACCAGGCGCTGGTTGACGCCATGGCGTCGGACAAGGCGCGCACGCGCATCTCCCGCATCTCGGATCTGGGACTTATCGAGCTTTCGCGCGAACGGGTTCGAGAAGATCTTCTGCGGGCGATGTCGGAGCCCTGTCTGTACTGCGAAGGGCGGGGCTATACGAAATCGTCCATGACCGTTGCCTACGAGATCTTCCGCGAGATCCGGCGGATCGGCAGCCTGGGCGATGGGCAGAAAGTCGTGGTCGGCGCGCATCCCGCGGTGGCGGAACTGCTCCAGGACGAGGAGCGGCAGGGCATCGAAGAACTGGAACGCCACTTCTCGGCCAAGATCATTGTGACGCCAGACGAGAAGCTGCACCTGGAGCAATACGACATTGTCGTACTCTGATCTGTCTGATGGGCCGTGCTGTCCCTCTGCTGCACACCTGAATCCGGTGACGCGATGACAAAGGCGCGGGAGCGACACGACGCGCGAGAACGGCAAGCGTTGCACGCCTGGCTCGCGTTGCGGGCCGTCAACGGGCTGGGCGAGGCGGCGCTGTTCCGGCTCGTGCAGACCTTCGGTTCGCCTGGGGCGGTCTTGACGGCGTCGGCCGCGGAATTGACCGGAGCGGGGTGCAGTGCCGCCTTGGCACAGGCCATTCAACGAGGGCCCGACGCGCAAGCCCGCGAACGCATCGACCGGGAGTTGGACGCGATCGATCGCTTGAATCTGTCCGTGGTCACTTGCCTCGACGAGGAATATCCGGTTCGTCTCAGGATGATTCCGGATCCACCGCCGGTGCTGTATGTCGCCGGACGGCTGGAGCTGTCGGACCAGTGTGCGGTGGCGATCGTCGGAGCGCGACGCGCGAGCCAGGCCGGGCGGGTCTTGGCGGAGGAGTTGAGCCGGGACCTGGCGGCGGCTGGCTTTACGATCGTCAGCGGGCTTGCGCGAGGGATCGATGCGGCCGCGCATCGCGGCGCGCTGGCCGCCGGCGGGCGGACGGTGGCGGTACTGGGATGCGGCGTGGACCGCACCTATCCGCCCGAACACGACAAGCTGCGCGAACAGATCGAAGCCCACGGCGCCGTACTGTCCGAATTGCCGCCGGGTTCGCTGCCGCACAGCTATCACTTTCCCCGGCGCAATCGGATCATCAGCGGTTTGTGTTTGGGGGTCGTGGTTGCGGAAGCAGCGATCGAGAGCGGATCGCTGATCACGGCGAGATTGGCCGCCGATCAGGGCCGCGAGGTGTTCGCCGTGCCCGGGTTCGCGAAGGCGGCGAACAGCCGCGGGCCGAACGGACTGATCAAGCAAGGCGCCAAACTGGTCGAATGCGCGCAGGACGTGATCGACGAGATCCTGCCGCAGGTCGATGCCGTCTTCAAGCGGCGTGTGAACGCAAGGGCGTTCGAGGCGCACGAACCATCGTCCAGCTTGAGCGGAGACGAAGCAAAGGTTTATGATGCGCTCTCCCATGAGCCGCAGCACATGGATGACGTGGTCGTGAAAACCGGTCTCTCCCCTTCGAAGGTCGCCGCGCTCCTTCTGGCGTTGGAGTTGAAGCAGCGCGTCCGCCAACTGCCCGGGCAGTCCTACCTTCGGTTATAATTGAACCAATCGAGAGATGGGCATGCCGTCACGATCTGATATAGTTGGATGACGATCGCGGCATGACCGTTTTTTAAGGAGTGGAAGCGTAAATGGCGAAATCATTGATCATTGTTGAATCGCCGGCGAAGGCCCGGACGATTACGAAGTACCTGGGTCGCGGGTACACCGTCATGGCTTCCGTCGGCCACGTCAAAGACCTGCCGACCAGCAAACTCGGCGTCGACGTCGAACGCGATTTCGAGCCTCAGTACGTCACGATCAAGGGCAAAGCCAAAGTGCTCGCTGAGATCAAGAAGAAAGCGCAGGAGGCCGATAAGGTGTTTCTCGCGCCGGATCCTGACCGCGAAGGCGAGGCGATCGCCTGGCATATCGCCCAGGAGATCGACGGCAAGGGGAAGAAGAAAAACGGGAAAATCTATCGGGTCCTCTTCAACGAGATCACGGAATCGGCTATCAAACGTGCGTTGCAGTCGCCAGGGCAGATCGACATGAAATTGGTGCATGCCCAGCAAGCGCGGCGTGTTCTGGATCGAATCGTCGGTTATCAGGGCAGCCAGTTGCTGTGGAAGAAAGTCCGCCGCGGCTTGAGCATGGGGCGGGTCCAATCGGTCGCGGTGAAATTGATCTGCGACCGGGAAAAGGAGCGGGAAGCGTTCCGTCCCGAGGAGTATTGGTCCATCACGGCCACGCTGGCCGGCAGCCAACCTCCTCCGTTCGAGGCCAAGCTGCACAGCATCAACGAGCAGGAAGCTTCCATCCCGTCCGGTGAACACGCCCGGCGGATCGTGGAAGACGTGCAGGGGAAAGAGTTCGTCGTCCGATCCATCGAGCGAAAGGAGAAGCGGCGCAATCCCGTCGCGCCGTTCATCACCAGCCGGCTCCAGCAGGAAGCGGCCCGCAAGCTGCACTTCACGCCGAAGAAAACCATGACCCTGGCTCAACAACTGTACGAGGGTGTGGACATCGGCGACGAAGGGCCGACAGGATTGATCACCTATATGCGGACGGATTCGACCCGGATCTCCAGCGAAGCGATGGAAGAAGCCAGGCGCCTGGTCCGGGAACGGTTCGGCGAGGAGTATCTGCCGGCGACGCCCAATGTCTACAAAACCCAGAAGGCCGCACAGGAGGCGCACGAGGCGATCAGGCCGACCTCGGTCGCGCGCGATCCGGAATCCGTCCGGCCGTACCTGGAGCCCGATCTCTACAACTTGTACAAGCTCATCTGGAATCGGTTCGTCGCGTCGCAGATGGTGCCGGCCGTGCTCGATGTCACACGGGTGGATTGCGCGCCGATCGGCACGAGAGATCGCTACATTTTTCGGGCGACCGGGACGGTCGTCAAATTTCCTGGCTATACGGCCGTCTATATGGAAAGCAAGGACACCGACGCCCTCAACGGGAATCAGAAGGCCGCGTCGGACGCCGAGGACGAGGCCGAGCGTCAGCTGCCGGATCTGAGCGAGGGAGAGCGTCTCCGTCTGGTCGCTCAGGACGGGCAGAGCGTGCCGGGAATTACGCCCAAACAACATTTCACGCAGCCGCCTCCGCGCTATAACGAGGCGTTGCTGATTCGCGAGCTGGAAGAGAAAGGCATCGGCCGCCCGTCCACGTACGCGAGCATCATTTCCACCATTCAGGAGCGGAAGTACGTGGAGAAGGTCGACGGCCGATTCGTCCCCACGGAAACGGGCAAAACGGTGAACGAATTTCTCCTCAAAGGCTTCCCCGACCTCATCAACGTCGACTTCACGTCGCAAATGGAGCAGGAATTGGATCAGGTCGAGGAAGGCGACAAGCCGTGGGTCGCCGCGGTCAGAGACTTTTACGGTCCGTTTACGAAAGACATGGAAAAGGCGCGGCACATTCCGGGCCCTAAGGACACCGTCCATCCGCCGACCGACATCCCGTGCGAAAAGTGTGGCCGCATGATGGAGATCAAGTGGGGCCGGAACGGAAAGTTTCTGGCGTGTCCCGGCTACAAGGAGGACCCGCCCTGCAAGAACACCCAGAACTTCGAGAAGCTGCCCGACGGTACCATCAAAGTCGTGCCGAAAGAAGAGATCACGACCGGAGAAACCTGCGAAAAGTGCGGTAGTCCGATGGTGGTCAAGACCGGCCGCTTCGGGAAGTTCCTCGCCTGCTCCGCGTACCCGGCCTGCAAGACCACCAAGCCGGTCGCGTTGGGAGTCAAGTGCCCGACACCGGGTTGCGGCGGCGATCTGGTGCAGAAGCGGACGCGAAAGGGCCGGGCGTTCTACTCCTGCAGCCGGTATCCGCAGTGTGAATTCGCGTTATGGGATCGCCCGGTGAATAAATCCTGTCCGACCTGCAAGGCGCCGTTTCTCGTTGAGAAAGTCAGCAAACAGTCCGGTCGAACCGTCCAGTGCCGCAATGAAGATTGCGGTTATCGGGAAGCCGGATAAAAGGTTTCAGCCGTCCGCCTCTCCGCCGCATCTCTCTCTTCAACTGTCTTTTCGGTCTGCATCGTCCGGCTTACCGAGGCGGCGAAAAGCAAAAAAGATTATGAAACGCGATTTCATCGAAGATGAGAATAGTAGTCACTTATACGTATCTTTCTTGTTGACGAAATCGCGAAGGGGAAGGATAATGATCGATGATGAACGGCGTACGCTCAGCCGTACGGAACTCCAGAGGCAATCATTCGACAATCTACCTTAACCCCCTGGACCGGAGGAGGTTCGCATGAAAGCGAAGGAAGGCGTCATCAATCTGCTCAACAAGATCCTCACCGCGGATTTGACGGCCATCAATCAGTATTTTGTCCATGCCAAGATGTGCGAGAACTGGGGTTACGAACGCCTGCATCATCACGTCCGCAAGCGGGCGTTCGATGAGATGAAGGATGCGGAAGAGCTGATCGAACACATTCTGTATCTCGAGGGGGTGCCCAACATGCAGCGGCTGGGCACGGTGCACGTCGGTGAAACCGTTCCCGAGCAGTTCAAGGCGGATCTGAAAGCTGAGCAAGAGATGTTGGCCATCTTGAGCGAAGGTGTGGTCCATTGCACCAAGGTCGGGGATTTCACCACGCGCCACATGCTTGAAGATATGGTGAAGGACGTGGACGAGCACATCGATTGGATCGAGACCCAGCAGGAGTTGATCGAGCAGGTCGGCTTGGAAAATTATTTGAGCGAGCAGATCCACAAAGAGGAGTAGGCCGTAAGGGCGCGCAACTTCTTCGACAGGGAGGCGGGCCATGAAAGCAAAAGAAGGCGTCGTCGACTTCCTGAGCAAGGTGGTCACCATGGAACTGACGGCGGTCCACCAATACCTCTTGCACGCCTCGCTGTGCGAGAACTGGGGGTATGAACGCCTGCAGCATGAGTTTCACGAACTGGCCAAGGAAGAGCTGGACCATGCGTCCAAGGTGATCGATCACATTCTCTATCTCGAGGGCACCCCGGACATGCAGAAGCTGGGAACCGTCAGCAGCGGCCACAGCGTTCCGGACTTGTTTCAGGCGGACTTGCGGTTCGAGCAGGACGACGTGAAACTCCTGCGCGACGCCATCGCGCATTGCGCGAAGGTCGGGGATTTCACCACGCGGCACAAGCTCGAGGATATGGTCGTCGAGACCGAGGAGCATGTCGACTGGTTCGAGACTCAGCTCAGAACCATCAAGCAGGTCGGGCTCGAAAGTTACCTGTCCGAGCAGATCAAGAAGGCAGGGTCATAAAGCCATTTCGAGTCGCGTTCGGCGGGGGAGAGACGGTCCATCTCTCCCCCGTTTGTTCTTTAGCAGGGTGTTGAAAAACTATTTGGACACCCTCGACACGCAGGACCAGAACGGAGCGCACATGCGATCAGAAGGCCCCGCAGGATGTTCAAAAAGGCCGTCGCACCCGCCAGGCGGGTACCCGGGCCGCAGCGAGCGAAGAGGTGAGGCGTACTCGGGGTACCCGTTGCGCTCTCCGTTGCAACGGGTCTCAGACGTTGAGCCGCTGAGCGACGCGATCACCCGTCAGACGGGTACCCGGCTGGCGGACTTTTTCAACATCCTGTTAGGGTAGCGGCGGAAGGCTCACGGATACCGTGGGAAGAGGCGACGCGGCCATGATCGTCCACAGCCATAGACCGGCGGCCGCTAGCACCAGCATTCCCAACGAGGTGAGCAGACTGATCAGGACCATCCAGTCATCGGGTCTCAACGGCTTCTCTCCTTGAGGCGACCCTCAATTCGACCGCCAGCGCAAACCCGGTAATGGCATAGCCACAGCTTGCACAGGCCCAAAACGCCCCGGTGGGGACCAGGCTGTGTTGGCGGCAATGCGGACATTCGCGAATGTTCATCAGGCATTCCTCCTTTAATGGCAGACCGTCTCGTGTCCGGTCGGCGTTGGTGGAACAAGCCGATCGCTCTGGGCCAGTCGAAATTGCTCGACTAACTGAGTCACGGCTTCTCCGAACGCGAGAAAGTCGTCCGGCTTGAAATGGATGGTGATCGGCCCGTAAGTTAGATGGAGCCGGCCGCATCCGCAGACATTCAGCGTCGCCCGCCCGTCGCTTCTCAAACCCTTCTGCATCGTTCACCTCCTTCTTGCACATGAAGGCGTCCACGCCGCCGTCCGTTGGTGTTGGAACAGGCGCAGGATTTCCATGATCGCGCCGAGACCCCGGCCGGTCAGATCGTGCACCAAATGGAAACGGAGCAGACCGTCCGGATCAATCAAGAAAGTCCGGCACCGGGTCAGGGTCTGGTCCTGGACGAGGCCGTACGCGCGGTGAAGGCGGCGCAAGGGGTCGACCAGAAGGGGCGCCCGCAAGGCGCCGAGCCTGACGAGCCATGGCCGACGCAATGTACGATCGTCAGGCGCAACGGCAAGAAACTCGGCTCTGTAGTCGGCAAACGTCGCGGCCTGGCGATCTACGATGGTTGCCTCGACCAGGCTCAACCTCGGCAAGCAGCACAGGACCACCCAGCGTCCCCGCAAGCCGGCGGAATCCAGATACGTCAACGCTCCGTCCCGCAACGCCGGCACTCGGAACCGAGGAGCGCGGTGGCCGATGAGCAACATGGACTGTCTTTCCTTATCCCACATTGTCGCGCTGCGCACGGCGCCTTCCCTCCGATTCGGCAGCGATCGGAATCGTTCGGGCGCGACGGCGCTGATGAACCGGCGCACGCAAGTCCGGCAACACGGAAGGTCGGACGGACGGAATCGCGCCGCAATTGATACAGCGCCATACATCCCTGCGCGCATAGAACTCTAAAGACCGTTCGATCACCAGCAGGCCTTGGCATTTCGGGCAAGTCATCGCAATCCCTCCTGTATTCCCGTCTCAGGGCTTCGCCACACGATCAACAGCGGAGACTGGTCGGGTCAAGACCGAAATCGCTTGATTGATCCCGGCTTCGAGCCAGTGAGTCAGCGCCGGATGAACAAGTCCCTTGTCGTTCAGCACATAGTCCAATCCATCGAAGAACTTCCGATATGGCCCCGCCCCATAGAGCCGGTCGGCGATCACAAGCACCCGTCCCGTTTTCGCGTGGGCTTCGATCAGGTGCCTGACCTCGGCGACGGCATGCTCGCGGAGGTCCGGCCAGTCTTCGCGGACGGTGGCCGCCAGAATCGCTTTCAGCTTGGCGCAGTGGGGATCCCGCTTCAGCCGCTCGATATGAGCCCGCATGATCGAGAGCCAGTGCGCATTGTCCTCATCGCGCTTGTCGCCATGCGCGACGAGGATCACGATCTCCTGCGACGGGTCACGACTGATTTCCTGAATCCGTGCATGGAGCGCCTCGACGATACCCGGATCTTCCTCGTAGCCGCCGAACGTCGCGAAGAGCGCCGCGCCGCGAATTTGCGCCGGAGGGGTCAGCCCCCGATCATGCGCGGCGGTTCGGCCGTCAGGCTCCAGTGAATCGGAGAGACCGAGGATATATTCGATGTGATCTTTCAGATGGTGAGCGAGGGCGTACAGGCGCACGAACACAATGCGGCGGATTCCTTACCGCTCCAAACGTTGGACGGCTTGCTGAATCACGGTCGGATCGCCCATCCTATAGGCCATCTCGATCCGGTAACGGGAGTGCAGCGGCGCGATCGCGCGCTCCACGGCGTCGTTCCACGGTTGGGTGGCGCCATGCGGCATGATCACGACACCGATTTCTGCCGGAGACACCGGCAGAAAGGCGTTGGCGGTCTTCTGGAGCCACAGCAGCACGTTCGGATGCGGGAGGAGGTCTTCGGCCACATAGGCGACGTCCCAGTCGCGCAACTTGTCGCCGAACCAGCGTGTCAGCGCCATCGTCTGATCGAATTTCGGGCCGATCGTCGCTAGGATCACCAGCGTCCGTCCTTTTTTGGCGGCGGCTTCGACGATCACCTGATCCGCCGCCTTGTTCTTCTTTTCCGCGTCCGGTGCGGAGCGGTCGTAGTAGAGGACGGCTCTGGTTTCTCGAAAGCTCAGGTATCGCGCAATGTAGGCCAGGTACCGTTCCAGGTCGCGGCGCATGGCATTCTCTCCGGTTTCGTCGGTTGCGCCGAATCTGACCAGGAGGAGGCGTTCCTGCTCCGGGTCGCGGCTCGCCGCCATCGCGCGATCCAGCAGAATTTGGCGGATGAGGTGGCTCTCGACCATCGGCTCAGCCCATCGAAGGGTTCCGGTCCGTCCATAGGCGGGCAGATGGGTCACGACTTTCTGCAGCACGGGATCCGAGGACGAGACAAAAAGCGGAATCGCCACGATGTCGGTCGCCCCGCCATGTTCAAGGTCGGCCAGCGCCCGGCTGAGATAGTCGGAGTATTCGCTTCCCATCCCGTTGTCGTCTCTCCCGACGAAGGCCAACGCCGCCGGCGCATAACGTTGCGCGAAGTCGTCGAACACGGCGCGGATCTCCTGATTGCCCAAAAATCCGCGGTCAGGCGCGACGATGAGAAAGCCGACCGTTGATCCGGCCGTCGCCGGTTCGGATCTCGACGCGAAGGTGAAGAGGAGCAGCGCGGCAAGCACGGCGAAGCAGCGGCCAGGTCTGTCGACCGCCGGCCATCCTGATGTCGTCTTCTCTCCTGGACGCGGTGACACCGTCGGCTCCTGCGGCTTCGGCAGTTGTTGAGATTGCATTTCAATATCAATATAGCTTGACGCGGAAGCATTGACCATGTTCATTTTCCAGATCCCCGGGAGTGCCATCCGGCGGCTGTGGAAGGCCGTTCAGCCGCGGCGATGCTCAGCTTCAACGCCTGATAGGCGGTTTGGAGCGGCGGCTCGGCCATGCGGCGCGTGGAGGGTTCAGGCGAAGCCGGCGTGAGAAGCATTGCGATCTGAACCGTTGAGGGGAACAGCCGACGGCGTTTTTAAAAAAATGACTGAAGGCGAACTGATCGCTGAAGCCGAGGGTTTCGGCGATGCAGGATAGCGTCGCGTTCGACTCCGCGAGCAGGCCGACAGCCCGCTCGAGGCGAAGGCGTTTCAGATAGTGCGAAAACGGAATGCCTGTGAGGGCCTTGAAGAGATCGGAACAGTACTTGTCCGAGTAACCCAGAAACCGCGCCAGATCTTTGAGGGTCAAGCCCTCATGCAGATGGTTGCTGATGAACTCCTGCACCCGATGCGCGACGTCCGGGGACAGGTGCGATGCGGGGACATGTTCTTGGATCGAAAAGGAATCATCCCGGAGTCCAGAGGAGCTCAGGGAGGCGCGAGTATTCGCCCTGCGAGCCGGGTCACACGCAAATTGTGCTCTCGAGTCGGCGCAACGCATAGGGTCCCTCCGTGGGCGGTGGTTCATGGCCTCGACGGGCTCTCATTCATGGTCGTCGATGAACGCTCCGGTCTGCCTGCGTTCGAACGGTTCGCCGGCAGGACGCTGCGGCTTTGTCTAAAGATGGGCGGGCGGGGAGCCCAGGAGGAACAGAGCACCCCGCCCGGTAGGGTGAAGGCGGCACAACCCTCACCCCTTTGGATTCTTGGACCCGCGTTTTGTATTGTGAGCCAATGCCTCAGTTGAGCCTTCCTCGGTCATTGATAGTCCTCGTTGAGCGATTGTAAAAACGCGACGAGCGCCGCCACGTCGTTTGCGGTAAGCGCAATTCCCTGAACTTGGCGATTAATCGGGAGATCTCCGTTTCGCAGCGTGCCGGATCGAGCTTGGCTCGAGACGCCGCGATAGAATCCGACAACGGCGTCCAGCGTGTCGAACTGGCCGTTGTGCATATAGGGCGAGGAGTGACCGAGGTCACGAAGGCCCGGAGTCTTGAAAGCGGCGACGGTGTCGACGAGCAGGACATTATCGGCCGGGCAAGGTGCCGGATGAGATTCGCAAAGAATGGCGCGAATCTTAACTTGAGGATTCGGCATGTCCGGATTGGCGAAGATGTTCCAAAGGCCAAGATCGACGAGAGCACGATCTGCGACAGATGGGATAGAACGAAACGGTTCTTGGGCTCCCGGATGCTGCTCGGTTGCCGGGAGATATTGATTGTGATGAGCGTTCCGCGTCGCAAGGTCAGGAATCGACAGCGCCATGAACGATCCATTGCCATGGATGGCGTCGTACTCGTTCTGAGTCGTGCCCGTGTTGTGGAACCTGAAATCCGTGAAGTTCGGCGCCGGGTGACAGGCGAGACAGTTGCCGACTTTGCCTGCCGCTAACTCCGCCGCTGTGGGGGGAATTTGAGATGGTTCTGCGAGAAAGCTCTTCAAGCCTTCCAGCTCTTGGGCTCCGAATACGAACGGTTGATTGTGGAACTGGAATTGGCCATCTGGCGTATTGGGATTTGCCGTGACGAACTGCGGAACAAACTGAGGATCCGTGATCAGTGCGCGGAGTCGCCGACTGTAGTCCAGGGGCGACTCGTTGGCATCAGGCTGCTGTGGCAGACCGTTGAGTTGCAGGAAGACGTCGAACGGCGAACGGATCGGTGTGCCGTTGTCGTCGGTTTGCGAGAAGAGCAGACCTTTCACGTAAGCTGCAACAACCTTGACGACCGCATCGAAAATCTCCTGATCGCTTCCCGAGCCGACGAAGACCCGAAACTCGGGAGGTAAGCGGTACTCTTCAGGTATTGACGCGTTCGTACCTGTAAACAGAATACGGTAGGGCAGACCATCGAACTGCTGAGCCAGGTCACCGGTACCGTTGTCGCCGCGCACAACGCGTGCGATATGGGCAATCGCTTGTGCCCGTTCACCCGGGAGCCATCCGAAATTTCGGCCCGTGAAGGTCGCCGCAACGAGATCCTCCATCGAATTGAACTCCGCGTCGAAGTGAAAGAGGGGGCCGCCAGGCCGGTCCAGCGAGGCGTTCACCAACGGCGGGGAATTGCGCGGAGTGTGGGTTTTCCCATCCGATCGAGCCGGGACCGGACTGCGCCGAGCAAAGTCGCTGTAGGTCCGCATTCCTCCTCCTTGCGTGCCCAGAGTGTCGTCTACGAAATGGCACGAACGACAATTGATGGACTTGCCTTGGAAGGGACCTGGACTAATCGGTTGACCGGGTGTCGTCGTTTCTACGCTATCCACGACCGGGTCATTGATGTTGGCAGAGTTGACGTTCCCGCCGTTGTCGAGAAACACCTTGAACGATTGGGCGAAGCGGGTTTCGAGAAACAGCCTTTCGCCGACTGCCTGCTCGGCGCCCGGCGTCCCCGCAGAAGCTGATGAGGTTCCCCCGCCGGAATCGCCTCCCGCTGAACACCCAGCAACGTGGATTGTCGAAGCGGAGACAAGAAAGCCCATCAACAGAGTGGGAAGGGTCGTGCGAACAACGTGGCGCGTTGTCATCATGTCACTACCTCATAGGGTTGTGGAAAGGACCTTGAGCATGGCACCTATGCACTCTGCGCCAAAGCAAATCTGCTGCGTCCTCACAGCAGGTAACGAAGACGTCGAGTAACTTAGGATCGAACTGGGAGGCAGAGCCGACTTGCAAGAGACGCAAGGCCCAACGCAGATCTGAAGAGTTGTGGCGTGCATCTCTGGCAAGGAGAACGTCGAACGCGTCAGCGACCGCCAGGATGCGGGAGCCGAGCGGAATGAACTCGCCGCGGAGGCCGTAGGGATAGCCGAATCCGTCCCAGCGTTCATGGTGATGGGCGATCAGGAGCGCGGCCTCCCGCAGGAACCGGATCGGCTCCAGCAGTTCGGCGCCTACCCGCGGATGGCTCTGGAACGCGGCATACTCATCGCCGGTGAGCGAGCCGGCTTTAGACAGAATGTCGGCTGGAACCGTCAACAGACCGATGTCGTGAAGCAGGGCGGCGAAATGGAGATCACGTAATGCGGCATTGGACAGCCCGAGGGCCTCTCCGAGCGCAAGCGCATAGCCGGCGGTCCGCTCGCCGTGGCCCTTGTGATGCGGCAGGAGGTCTTCGATTCGTCGGACGAGACGCCGTATTCGAGCAGCGCGAATGTCCGACAGGGACTGAGCCGGCAGGCGCACGTGATCGAGCGCGCGCAACTCCTCTAGGATGGCGACGAGATCGGGATGATGGCATTGCAGAGCAGGCCCGGCACTGTTCATCGCGCTGGCTCCTTCACAGAACAGTCCAAAAATAGAAGAGCCCAAGACGACCCGTCCGTCGCCTCTCCTCTCCGAAGGATGAGGCGAAAAGGAGATCGCCTTGGGCTCAGGACTCGCCGGTCCTCTGGCCGAAGGTTACATTGCGCTATCTGCGGACCGCGTTCATGTCGCGACCGTCTTGAGCGGGGCGCCGCAGGGTGCTGGCGCCCCCTCGATCTCAGCGAACGGAATCGTCACGACCCTCCGGCACCGTTTGCACTTCACCTGGATGCCGTCGGGGACCCATCGAGCCAGAAGCCGGCCGCATAGGCAACGGACCTGGCCGTAGTCCATTACGTTGATCCTGCCGCGCGTCGGGACGGGTTCCATTTCCTATTCCTCTACCCGTTGTTTCTACACCCCCTGTTCCGTCCCCGCGAGACGGGGGACAGAACGGGGAGGATCAAAACGTCCACCGGGCACCGGCCTGCACCATCAACGGCAGGCCCGGATAGATCCCGCGCGTCCTGTCCACCATGAACAACTGATCCAACAGGTTTTTCCCGGTGACGAAGAACGTGGTGTTGATCGGCTTCACGTACTGATTGGCTGCCGCGTTCAACACGCACCAGCCGCGAATAATGCCGCGCAGGCCGTTGGGCGTCGGATTGTGCGTGTTGCGGTCGTCTCCGAACATATCGCTGATGCACTGGGTCTCCACCCGACCGTCGAACCCGACGTTCCTGTTGATATACCCCAGTCCGGCCGTAAGCATATGCTTGGGCGCATACGGGAGCCGGTTTCCGCTGACGCTGAACACTGCAGCCTCACCAGGAAGAAGCGCAGCTCCGGTGATGGCGCTATTGCGGGTTCCCCTGAACTCCGCATCGGCGACCCAGGTGTAATTCAGATCGGCGATGATGTCTTCATTCCGGTTCTGTCCGGTCACCGCATCCAAGACATCGGCCTTCACGGCGAATTCGATGCCGCGATGGCGCGTCCGTCCAGCGTTGGTCAAGGTCGCGCCGACGCCTCCTGCGACGGATTGCGACACGATCTGGTTCTGGAAGTCCATCTGGAAGAAGGTCAATTCATACCCGAGCCACTGGATCGGGGTGCTCCGCAGCCCCAGTTCATAATTCCAACTCAACTCGGCGTCCAAATCGACCACTGCGCCGGTCCCCGTGATCGCATCCGAAACCTGCGGCGGCGCAAAGCCCCGGTGGACGCCGGCAAAGAAGGTGTAATTCTTGATCGGCGAATAGGTCGCGCCGATGCCCGGAAGGACTTCCGTGATGGTAGTCTTGCCAAAGGTTTCGCCGGTGGGGGGCAGTTTGTTGAATTGCTCGTAGTTCACATGTTCGACCCGGAAGCCCGGTGTGACCGTGATCTGATCGGTCACGAAGAACCGGTTTTGGAAAAACAGGGCATAGGCGTTGGTTTTCCGAATATTGTTTTCGCCTAAACACGTTGCGGCCGCCGGACTTGCCAGGCAGGTGGATGAGCCGCCGATTCCTGTGATCTGATTCAAGAACTGCTTCCGGTTGGACTCTTCATGCATGAATCTCGCGCCGAAGTCGGCTTCGCTGAGGATGCCCAGCAACCGATGGGTCAGGTGGAAACGAGGTTCCACGCCGTACACCCAATACTCGCGCTCGTTGGTGAAGCGACGCTGTGGATCGGGAACGACAGTAAAGGCCGTGGCCGGCAGGTTGTTGCCGGTGAGACTGCCGCCGATTTGGGTGCCATCGGCCGCCAGCGCCAATTGATTCTGCCGCGACCAGTCGCGCTGGATGTAATGGCCGAAGAAGTTCGTCGTGACGCTCAGGTCCGCGTTGAACATGTGCTGGACCGCGACGTGGACGCCCGCGCGCCGGAAATCGAAGTTGTCGTGGGTGAACGGCGTCTGCCGATCATCGCCGCGCGCTCCCCAGTCGGCTTCCGTGAAGCCCTGATAGCCGATGCCGGAATCTTCGCGGTAGTAATTGAACTTCGCCAAAATGGTCGTCCGAGCGGTGAGTTCTTGAACCGTTTTGAACGTGAAGTCGTCCACCTTGGCGCGAATATTGGTGAACCGCGGGGTATCGCTCTGATAGTGGGTGTAGTCGACGAGATAACCGCTTTTCCCCCAGGTTCCTCCGTAATCGAAGTGCGTATTGAAATAATTCAGATTGCCTCCCCGGAACTCGAAATTGCCTTGCGGTGTCAGCGACGGCATACGGGTGATCAGGTTCATCACGCCGCCGATGCTCTGGGGGCCGAAAAGGAGTTGCCCGCTGCCTTTGAGGACCTCGATCCGGTCGAAACGGAAGACCGGCGGGAAGTAATAGGCGGACGGGTCGCCGTAGGGCATGAGCATGATCGGGACGCCGTCTTCCATGATATGGATTTTTCGGCTTCTTGTTGGGTCGAGGCCGCGGATCCCGATGTTGGGTCTGATGCCCAACCCTTCCTCATCCCGGACATTCACACCGGGAACTTCGCGCAAGGCTTCGTTGATCGTCAGCCGATGGTTCTTCCACAGGCTTTCCTGTGTCACCACACGGCCGGAGCCGGGAATGTGCTCCAACGCTTCAGGAGCCGTCCCGATCACTTCCGTGAGCGGAATTCTCAGCGGCTTCTGGTCGGGCGCCGGCGCTTCCGGTCCTTGCCCCGTTGCCTCTTGAGGGCCAGCGGTCTGTCCCGGCGGTTCTTCCGCACTTGTCGGTACAGCAAGCGGGATAAAGGAGAGTCCCCCCGCGATGATGCAGGCAATGAAGAAGGAAACGATTTTGTTTTTAGTTCTTATTCTCAATATCAACTCTCCCAACTGCCCACCCATATCGAAGCCTCCTCTTGGTTATGGAATTGTTAAGGTTACGTTACAAATGGACAGGAACCGCCACCGGCCGCGCTGCCGGTCGCGTGCGTGAGCGGATGCTGAGGACTGCTGGTAGGACTTTTTGTCATTTGAAGACGATCTTCTTTAGGCCGTTGGCCGGAAATTCCACGTCGCCGAAATCCGACAAGCCTTTGAAACTCCCATTGATGGCCAGAGCAAATTCACCCGTCTTGCCGTTGGTGAGGCTGATGGAGACGGTCGGGAGCCCGCCGTCCGGAGACGCTTTGACATCGATCTGTTTGATCGATTCGAATTTGACCTTGATGGTGGCCGCCCCTTTCTTAACTGGGACTTCTCTCAGCTCGTGCGGCACAAACGCTGTTTCGCTGACCTTCTCTTCCCAGTAGAAGATGAGGTTCTTGACCTCCGATTCGACCCCCTGGGTATCGGTCACGACCGCCGAGAAGCTTTTTTCCGCCTTACCCTGCGGGTTCTGCGCCCAGGTCGGTCCTCCACAGAGCCACATGATCGCTGTCAAGAGTCCTACGGCCAAGAAGAATCGATCATCACAATCTTGCTGTTTCACGTGCATTCTCCTCCGACGATCTCAACAAAGCTGTTTCCGCTCGGCCATCAGTGTGACCCTCACGACGCCAAGATCTGCCATCGCCCTCACCCTCTCCCGCTGAGGAGAGAGGGAAACGTCTATTGCAACTGGTATCTGATCGGCACGTGCACCACCACCTGCGGCTTACCCAATGGGTGTTTCAAATCGAGCGGGCAGGCCTTTCTCATGACTTCCATAGCGTCCTGATCGAGCACCGCGTGGCCGGAGCTTTCCGCCACCTTCAGATCGACGAGCTGTCCGTCGTGCCGAATGACGGCTTGCAACACCACCATGCCTTCCCACCGGTTCATTCTGGCAAGATGTGGGTAGCGTTTGAGTTGCTCGACACGGTTCCACAACGCCTCGGCCAGCCAACTATAGTCCGCTTTGGTGGCCGGCAACGGTTGCACCGGCAATTCGCGGATCGAGGCCTGTTGGATCGGCGCAGTCTCCGTCGTCGGAGCAGAAACGGGTTCGCTAACAACCTGGCGTTCCCGAATTGGGCCCGTTTGGACTGGCTCGACCAATTTTTCCGAAACCGCTGCCGTTTGGATCGCCGCGACCAGTTCACGTTCAACGGCCTGACGCAACACGGGGGCCGGGGTTGCAGCCACGAGGGGGGATGGCGTCTCCTCAACGATATTTTGAACGGTCGCTGGAACCTTTTCCCGAACCACCGGCGCCTCCTCCTGCACCACTGTGGTCGGCTCCGTTACGACCCGCCGTGCTTCGGTTGCGTCGACGGTCTGAACCGCTGCCAACTCGGTTTGCGCCGTCTGGTTGACGGACTCCATCGTGCGCGTCACGACCTGTTGCGCCGGCTGGACGGTGGTTCGCACGGCATTTCGAATCTCGGGCGTCACTTCGCGGATCTCCTGCCGGACGACATGCGCCACGGTCTGGACTGTTTGGACCACCGGTTTTGTCTCGAGCACCGGCGGCTCCAGACGCTGCGGCTTCGGTGGGGGTGGATCGGGCTGCGGCGGCTCGACGATCTGCGGCGCGGGAGGCTGCACCAGCGAGACTTCCCACTTGAACGGTTCGGGTTGCGGGGGCAAGTGCAAGGTGGATGTCAGCGCAAATGCCGCTCCTACCGCCAGCGCATGGGTGGCCGCCGACACCGCCCATCCCTGGACCCGATAATTGATGAGGCGCTGATGAGATTCGCCAGCCGGCCTGTTCATGACCTGACGACCTCCAAACTGACTTGCTGGAATCCAAGCCCGCGCACTTCGTCCACCACCTGGACGAATCGTTCCAACATCGTTACGCGATCGGCCCGGACGACCACCAGGGATTCCCTGGGGTGGGGATTCAACACGATCCTCAACCCGTCTTCCGGCACGGGGCGGTCGTTCAGGTAGAGCCTGCCTTCCGCCGTCAGGGTGATCACCAGTGGGACGTCCCTGCGATCGCCCGCTTCCTTGGCTTTGGCCAAATCAACGGGTATTTGCCCGGTCGTGATAAACGTCGCTGTCGTCAGGACGATGACGAGCAGGACCAGCATCACGTCCACCAACGGGATGACGTTGATTTGGTCCATCTCACGATCCATGTTGCACCTTGTGTAGCGTGAGCAGTTCGGTGACGCGGCGTCTCAGCACATTGTTCATCACGACGCAGGGAATGGCGACCAACAGGCCGACCGCAGTGGCTTTCAGCGCCAGGCTGAGGCCGATCATGATCGTGTTCACGGCCATGGTGCCGGATGTGCCCATCGTGTAAAACGTCAACATGATGCCCAGCACAGTGCCCAGCAGCCCGATGTACGGCGCGTTGGCGGCGACCGTGCCGATGATGACCAGCCGCTTGGTCAGCGCAATTTCAAACACCTGGCGGTTCGGGAACTGCGAAACGTCCACCCGGCGATAAAACAGCCATCGCTCGACGGCGACGGCGACACACCAGACGCTGAGAACCAACAGAATCCCGATCACCCCGTAGTCGACCGTTTCTTTCAAGATTTCCATACCTCGATGAACCCGCCCTTCCTCCGGCCTTGTGTCTGGCAAAGTCGAAATGGATGAATTTGAGAGGCGTTATCAATATCATGGCAGAAGAAAATCTGTCAATGGAAAATTCTGGCCATTCTTCAGAGGGTTTTAGCGGCTGTTTCGGTTTTCATGTCTTTGGTTCAGCGTGCTGGAAACAAGACGATGGGTGTTGGCGCCACCTGAAGTTCAACGGGTGTGCCGACGGGATAGACGTGCGTCGAGGCTTCGCTGCCATGGATGGTTTGGCCGGACGGCAAGCCGATCACATAGAGATTTTCTGATCCCCGGAACTGCCTGGAGAGGATACGAGCGGGCGAGTCTTTGGCGGGCACAATGTGAACGTCGTCCGGACGGATCATGACCACGACCTTGACTCCGTTGTCGTAGCCGACCTGGTTGGGAAAGTCACCGATTTCTGTCCGCACCACGCCGTTCTGCACAACGCCGGGGATGAAATCCGCCTGGCCGACGAAGTCCGCCACGAACGGCGTCGCGGGCGTGTGGTAGATCGCTTCCGGCGTGTCCACCTGCTCCAGGCGGCCTTGGTTCAACACGGCGATCCGATCCGCCATCGCGAAGGCTTCATCGTGATCGTGCGTGACCAGGATGGTGGTCGTCTTGGTCCGTCTCAGGAGGTCATGGAGGTCCTGGCGCATCTTACCGGTCATGTCGGGGTCGAGGTTGCTGAACGGCTCATCGAGCAAAAGGATGACGGGCTTCTGCGCTAAGGCGCGGGCCAGCGCCACCCGTTGCTGCTGTCCTCCGGACAGTTCGTGCGGGTAACGCCCTTCCAAGCCGATGAGACCGGTCATCTCCAGCATGGCTTGCACCTGGGCTCTGCGCTGGTCTCGAGTCAGACGGCGGAGGCCGAAGGCGACGTTGTCGGCCACGCGGAGGTGCGGAAAGAGCGCATATTCCTGGAAGACCATGCCGACGCGCCGCTGCTCCGCGGGAACTGTGAACCCGATCGCGGAGACGAGCCGCCCCGAGAGCCAGACTTCGCCCACGGAGACCGGTTCGAATCCGGCGATGACGCGGAGAACTGTCGTCTTGCCGCACCCGGACGGTCCCAACAGGCAGAGAATCTCGCCCTCCCGCGCTGAGAACGAAATGTCCGAGATCGCCGGGTGTCCGGTCTGATAGGCGCAGGATACCTGGCGTAACTCCAGGAGGGGATGCTTCAAGGGTTCTTCTGGGTTGTCCATAATTCGAAAATAGGCGCGAGGCCAGAGGCCAGCGGTCAGAGGTAAGGGAAAGGCATTCTTGCCCCCTCGCCCGGTTATCAGCCGTCAGTCATGAGTTTCAACTTCAGCCCGCCCTCTCCCATCGAGGGGCGGGGGTGGAATTTTTGTTTCCTCACGCCTCGCGCGTTCCATCAGGCGGCGCGCCAATCCTTGGGGACGAGCAACATGAGGGCCGGCAGCGTCAGCACCACGATCAAGAGCGCCGATGGAGCGGCCAGTTGATAATATTCCTCGCTGGCTTCCAGCCACACCCGGATCGCTAGCGTGTCAAACCCGACGGGCCGGAGCAGCAATGTGGCGGGCAGTTCCTTCATACAATGCAGGAACATCAAGACCCAGGCCGCGATGAACCCGTTCCGCACCAAGGGAAGCGTTACGCGCTGCAGCGTCTCCCGCGTGCTCAGGCCCAGGCTCCGGGCCGCTTCTTCCAAATTGGGCGTCACCTGCTGTAGGGCTGGCTCCAACGATTGCAGGCCGGCCGGCAGAAAGTGGACGATATACGCAACCACCAGCACGACGATGGAGCCGTACCAGAACGGCGCAACCTGGGAGAACAGCACCAACAACGCCAAGGCAGCGACCGGCCCCGGCAGCGCATACCCGGCATAGGCGGCCTGGAGGCAGGCTAGGTTGAACCGTGAAGGACGCCGGGCAGCCATGTAGGCCAAGGGAATACCGATCGCGACCGCGCAGGTCGCGGCCACTCCTGAGAGGACCGTGCTGTTCCAGATGAACCCGAAGAAACGGCTGTCCACCGCGTCCTGTGCGATTGCGGAGATGCTCCATCGGGCGAGCAGCACCGCCGGAACCAGGAAGGCGGCGCCCAGCACGATCGCGAGATAGCCGGTGATAAACAGCGCGCCCAGTGGTCCGCACCGTTGGCGCTCGGGAAGTCGATAGCGGCCCGTCGTCTGGTAGAACCGGCTTTTCCGGCGGAACCAGCGTTCTGCGACCAGGAACACCAATGCGAAGACGACCAGAAGCAGGCTGAGGATACTGGCAGCCGTGTAGTCGTAGCGGCCGGTCATCTGCTGATAGACCGCGTACGTGAGCGTCTGGTATCGCAGCAGCGACACGGCGCCGAAGTCCGATACGACATACAGAATCACCAGCGCGAGGCCCGCGACGATCGCCGGCCGCAGAAGCGGCAGCGTGACGCGCCACAGGATCTCAAAGCGCGAGGCGCCGCACGACCGGGCGACCTCTTCGAACGACACGTTCAGATTGAGCCACGCCGCCCGGCTCAACAGGTAGACGAACGGAAAGGTGTCGAGGGTCAGGACCAGCGCCGCGCCGGCAAAGCTGTGCGGCGGGAAGAAGGGGAAGGGACCTCCCGTCCCGAGGATGAAGCTGTACACGTACGCGAGCACATAAGTCGGCATGGCCAAGGGCAGCACCAGCGCCCACTCCCAGATACGGCGTCCGGGGAAGTCGAATCGGACGACGAGCCAGGCGAGGGAAACGCCGAGCACACACGCGGCCAGCGACACTCCGGCGGCTAGCGACACTGTGTTGGTCAGCAACTCGGGAATACGTGTGGCCCACAGCCGTGTCCAGACGGCCGGATCGGCCGACAAGGCCAGAAATCCGACGTACAGCAGGGGCAGCGTCAGGAGGCCGGCCGTCGCAGCGGCGAGCACCTGAAGCGGCAGGAAAGGGATATGTCGAACGGCCGTCGTCATGCGGTGCCGGCCCGTCAGCGGAGCCCCACCTGCTCGATGAGGGATATGGTCGGCTCCCGCAGTTCCGCCAACCGGGCCAACGGCACCGTCGCGGCGCGGAAGGTCTTGCGCTCGATCAAGGCGGGGTCGGCTTTCACCTCGGGATGCAGCGGGTATTCCTTGTTGAGATCGGCGAACATTTTCTGGCCGGCTTCGGCGACGAGGAACTCGACCAGCCGTTTCGCGCTGGCGAGATGGCGGGTGTGTTTCATGACTCCGACGCCCGCAACGTTCATGATGGCACCCATCCCCCCTTCGTACTGATCCGGCATGAGCACGGCAATAGGGGATCCGGGCTGGGTTGCGAGGTGTCGATAGACGTAGTAGTGGTTCACCAGTCCGATGTCCACCTGTCCTTTCGCGACGGCTTCCACGATCTGCGAGCTTTTCTGATACACCTGGGTGCCGGCATTGGCTTTCAGCCCTTGGAGGAACCGCTTGGTCTTTTCGTCCCCGTAGGTCGCCTTGATGACCGACACGCCGGCCTGCAGGTACTCGCTGCCCGAATTCGGAATCGCGATCTTCTCCTTCCAACGGGGCTCCGCGAGGTCGAGGATGGACTGAATGTCGTCCGGTTTCACGCGCGTTGTGTTGTAGACCACGATCCAGAAGCGTCCCGACAATCCCACCCAACTGTTGTCCGGTGCCCGGAACTGCGACGGGATCGCCCGCTCGATCTCCGGCATGGTGAGCGGCCGCAACAACCCCAGTTCCCGCGCTCGTTCCAGGCTACCGGCGTCGTTGGTGATCAGAACGTCCGCCTGGGTCCGTTCGCCTTCCACCTGCAGGCGGTTAACCAGTTCAGTCGTGCCGGACGAGAGCAGATCCACCTGGATGCCGGTCTTGGTTTGAAAGGCATCGAGAACCGGCTTGATCAGGCGCTCGGCCCGCCCTGAATAGACGACCAGCCGTTCCGCGGCAGGAGAGGACGGCGCCAAGCCGGCGATCGCAACCAGCCATGCCAGGATCAGAATCGGCCACACGCTTCTGTAACGAAAGACGTTCCCATGCCGGACCTCGCAACGATCAGGCCAGCGGACTCCTTCATGCGTTTTCATGACGAAATGGGCTCCCGGTGAAGTGGATTCGCATCCCGAACGATACCGGCAATTGGGCGGGATCAATGGCGGCAGCTCGAACACAGGCCATACAGTTCGAGCTTGTGGGTCTGAATGACGAAGCCGTTCTTGGCGGCCACTTCTTCCTGCAGGCGCTCGATTTCGCAGTTCTCGAACTCCACGATCTTCCCGCAGCTCGTGCAAATCAGGTGGTCGTGGTGCCCCTTGTGCGAGACGTTGTCGTACTGCGTCTGCGACCCGAAGTGACGGGCCTGCGCCAGGCCGGCATCGCAAAAGAGATTGAGAGTCCGATAGATGGTCGCAAGGCCGAGGTGGGGATCTTTCTTCGCCAGCAGATGGTACATTTCCTCCGCGGTGATGTGCTCCTTTTTGAGGAACACGCTGAGAATCAGCTCCCGCTGCCGAGTCAGCTTGAGTTGGTGTTTGGCCAGGTGCTCCTTGAGCACCTGCATTTCTTTCAGGTTCTTCTGCGTATTTTTATGCGACGCCATCGTGAGCCGGGCTGAGAGTGTCCTTGAGAAGAATCATTTAAGACGAAATGAAAATCTGGGTCAAGTGGCAGCCGGGCCCTTCTTCCGGGGCCCGACACGGGTCTCCGATCGCCGGTCCTGTACGTTGACTGGCGGCTCGACCCGAGATTATAGTGCGAAAATTTTTCGACGGACGCGGTTTGTGGGGAGAGCACGATGCGCAAGCCTCACCAGATGACGATCGACCGGGCGCTTCTGCTTTACGTGCTTCATCTTGCGGAGCCGTTCGGCCTGCTGAACGACGTGAAATTGCAATCCCTCTGCTTTCTGTGCGAGCTCCAGATGCTCGGGAAGAATCTGAAGGGCTTCCACTTTGAATTTTTCCGCTACGCCTACGGCGTCTTCAGCAAAGATTTGGACAACGATCTCATGTCGCTGCGGCGCAAGGAGCGGATCGAAAACTTCACGGTCTCCGATCAGGGCAGGGAGGAGGTGATTCCGCTGCTTCTCAAGGCCGTGGAGGGGGTGGAGGTCAACGAGAAGATCATCGAGATTCTCCAGGCCGTCGTCTCGACGTACGGTCCACAGGACAGCAGCACGATCACGAAATCGGTCGAGGCGGTCGAGCTGAGCACGCCGCAGGAGCCCGACTTCAAGCTCGCCGTTCGGGACATCGTCTTTCACACCACGATCTTGGTCCCGTCCCGCATCGAGACGGAAGCCGAATTCACGCTGTCGCCGGCGATCCTCGCGAAACTGAATACAGCGATGGGATATTAGCGAATAGCCGATCGCAAACAGCTAACAGCAAAGAGTTAGGACATTTTCTCTTATCTGCTCGCTACGAGCTGTTCGCTTCTAGCTTGTACAATTCGCCGTACTTCCTTTCCAGATACGTCAGGAACGGTTCGGGGGACAGGCTTTTGCCGGTGACCCGTTGCACCAAGTGATCAGGGGTGAACATGCGCCCCCAGCGATGAATCTTCTGCTCGAGCCATCGCCGGAGTCCGATCAACTGTCCGGACTCGATCTGCACGTCGAGGTCGGGGATTTCCAGGCGCGCCTGGTCGTAGAACTGGACGGCGTACAGATTGCCCAAGGTGTAGGTGGGAAAATAGCCGAACGACCCGAGCGACCAATGGACATCCTGTAACACACCGTCCGCGTCGGTCTCCGGCGCAATGCCGAGATAGTCCTGCATCTTCCGGTTCCAGAGAGCCGGGAGGTCTTCCACCTGAATGCGGCCTTCGATCAGATCCTGCTCGATCTCGAACCGCAGCATGATGTGGAGGTTATAGGTCAACTCGTCCGCTTCCACGCGGATCAGCGACGGCTTGGCGCGATTGATGGCGGCATAAAACTGTTCCATCTCGATGCTGCCGAGTTGTTCGGGGAACATTTGTTGGAGGAGCGGGTAGAAAAACCGCCAGAAAGGCCGGGAGCGGCCGACGCAGTTCTCCCATAGCCGCGATTGGCTTTCGTGAATGCCCAGCGAGAGCGAGTCGCCGAGCGGCGTGCCGTAATAGCGCGGATCCAGGCCTTGATCGTAGAGCCCATGGCCGCCTTCGTGAATGCAACTGAACAGGCAGACCGGCAGCTCATTTTCATACACGCGCGTGGTGACTCGGACGTCGGTGGGATGGAAAGAGGTTGTGAAGGGATGGGCGGAAAGATCCAGGCGTCCTCGCTCGAAGTCGTAGCCCATCGCCGTCAGCACCAGGCGGCCGAATTCCAATTGGCGGGACGTGTCGTAGGACTGGTAGAGGACGGCGTCATCGATCTTGACGGGACTGGCCATCACGCGATTGAGCAACGGGACCAAGCGGGCTTTCAATGCGTCGAAGAGCGGCTTCAGCGCGGCCGCCGTCGAACCCGGTTCGTAGAGATCCAGCAGGGCGTCGTAAGGCGACGCCGTGTAGCCGAGATAGCCGGCCTCCTCCCGCTTGAGCGCCACGACCGTGCGAAGATTGGGTAAAAACATCCTGAAGTCGCTCTTACGCCGCGCTTCGGCCCACACCTGCTGGGCCAACGAGCATTCACGGCTCAGGCGCTTCACGAACGTCGACGGCAGTTTCTTCGCCCGGCTGAAATCCCGCCACACTTCCCGGAGCAGAGAGCGGGACGGCTCGTCCCAGGAATCGCCCGGCGTCTCGATGATCCGGCCCGTCCCTGGATCGACCCATTTGGTCAGTTCCCGTTCGAGGTCTGGCGAAACGAGGCGCTCATGGGCGAGGCCCTGCAGAACGGCGATCTGCTCGGCCCGAGCCTCTCCGCCTTTCGGCGGCATATAGGTTTCCTGATCCCAGGAAAGCAGGGACGCGGCGCTGTTGATCCGTTGAATCTCGAGCAACCGCGTCGTCAATGGTTCCAGAGTCGCAAGGGTCTTCACGGGTGAACTCCTTTATTGGAGGTGATCAGTGAAGTGGTAGGAAAAACTCGGGTTTCACGCGCTGACCATTCTTCGACCTGGCGCGTCACCGATCACTCATCACCCATCACCGCTTTTCATGTATGATCGACCAGTCAGTGTACGAAACGCCGGAGCGATTTTTCAAACGATGCGGAGAAGACGATGAAAAACCTGGTCGTGCCGGAAGTCGAGGCTTACGCCGAAGCCCACTCCGCCGCCGAGTCGGAAGTCTGCCGGGCGTTGCGGGAGGAAACCTACCGGACCATGGAGATCCCGCACATGATCGTCGGGCCGTTGGAGGGCGCCTTTCTGAAAATGATGACGTTGTTGGTGGAGGCGAAACAGGTGCTGGAAATCGGCATGTTCACGGGCTACAGCGCCCTGTGCTTCGCGGAGACCCTGCCGGAGGATGGCCGTGTGATCACTTGCGAGATCGACCCGGAATCCGCGGCATTGGCCAGAAAGTATTTTGCCAAGAGCCCGCATGGTCGCAAGATCGACATCCGGATGGGTCCCGCGCTGGAGACGTTGCGCACGCTCGCCGGACCCTTCGACGTGATTTTTATCGACGCGGACAAGGTGAACTATGTGCACTATTACCGGCGGGCGCTGGAACTCGTGTCGTCGCGGGGAGTAATCCTGATCGACAACGTTTTATGGGACGGCGATGTGCTGCTGCATCCGCCGCCGGATGCGACGACGGCCGCCATTCAGGAACTCAACCGCCTGGTGGCGAGCGACCCCCGCGTCACCGCAGTATTGGTCACGATCCGAGACGGCGTGATGGTGGTCAAGAAAAAGACGTGACGAGTGATGCGTAACGGGTGATGAGCAGGATGAGTGAGGAAGCGGAAGTCAGGTTCCCTCGGTGGTCGCGCACCACCGATCACTGATCACGAGGTTTTTACGTCCGCTTCCCACGACACATGCGCCGGGCACCACTGCCAGATGCCGAGCGTAATGATGTACACCAGCGCGGCGGGAATGCAGGCATTGCGATTGACCTGGACCATCCGATTGACGAGCCGAGTGGGATCGCCGCCGCAGCGTTTCAGATACTCGTCGGCCTTGATGTCATGCAGATCGATGTGAGGAACGAAGAACGCGACAAAAGGAATCGGAAGCGCGGCGATCGCCGAGTCATCGACCCATTCGCTGCCCGAGCAGTGATCACCAGAGGTTTTGGTGGTGCGGATGTCGTCTTTGACCAACGTCTTCGTACAGCCTGCCCAAAGCAAGCACCCGGCCACGATGAGTGAAAGTAATCGGCGTCTGGCTGAAAGATGCGTCATTGTCCCTCCACGACATGAAAGTGGCCAGCCGCCGTGGCTGACCGCGTTTCCCGATCAGCATGGGCGGGCAAAATAACGAAGCGTCAACACCCTGTCAAGCGCTGATCACGTTGAGAAACCGCTTGACGACCGGCGGAGCCGATTGCTATAGCCCGTGCACCATGCGTAAACCTTCTGAGTGGGCTGCCTACGGGGCAGTGACGGCGGCAGCCGTCCTGTGGGGCGGCTCGATCGTCGCGCAGAAGTTGGCGCTCGGGTCCTTTTCGCCCGTCGAAGCGTCCGTGCTGCGGGATACAGGCGGTCTCGCCGTCCTGATGGCGACGTGGTGGTGGCAGGAGGGCGGGGTGGCCCGTCTCACTCGTACGGACCTCCGTACTCTGGCGCTCCTCGGGCTCGGCGTGTTGGGCAATCACCTCTTAATCTTGATCGGGCTCAAGTATGTGAGTGGGGCCGTTGCGGGGGTCATTATCGGCTCGTCACCGGTCGTGACGTCGCTGCTGTCGGCGATGTTGATTCAAGACGTGCCCTTGCGGGCCGTGTGGCTCGGCTGTCTACTGTCGTTTGCAGGAGTGGCACTTGTGTCAGTGGCGGGATTTCAGGCTGCCGGCGAACAGCCGCTGCTCGGCAGCGCGCTCGTGTTCCTAGGCGTGGTGAGTTGGGCGCTGTATAGCATCGGCAGCCGGACGATCATGGAGCGGATATCCGCGCTGACGGTCAATTGGACAACGCTGTTGGTTGCCACGGTGCTGCAGGTCCCCCTGTTGTGGACCGATCGCAAAATGATGGAGGCGGGCGTGGCTTCGGTCACCGGTGGTGATTGGTTGGCGCTCGGCTATTTGGTGATCTTCGCGACCGCCATCGCACAACAAGCGTGGCTGTATGGTGTGAACGGGATCGGTCCGTCGCGCGCGTCCGTCCTTGGCAACCTGACACCCGTCGCGGCGGTCGTGCTGTCCGCGCTCATCTTGAAAGACCCGGTGGGGATGGTGGAGATCGTTGGAATTGTCTTGGTTCTGGCCGGCGTCTGGCTGGTCGGCTGGCAAACCTCTCGCCAGAAAGCTTAACCGCTCCGGCCGTCTGCTCTCTGCTCTATGTCGCGACCGGCAAGCCGATGGCTGACCATTGGTCGCCGGAGGCTGCCGCTTCAAAGCCGCCTGCTATACTTGGACCAGATGGGGCTTTCCCGTCCGCTCTACACGTAAACATGCCCATGGCGAGCGGCGGACCGCTCGCAGCAAGCAGCGCAGAGCAACGAACTGCCGGGCGTTGTCTACTCGTTCTTTCTGCACAGGAGGTCGCGATGTCACGGAATCTGTCGGTCTTCTTGGGCTTGGTTCTGACGGCGGTGGTCATGGGACCGGTGATCTCATTCGCAGGGAAGTCGGCCGATAAACACGATTGTCGTCAAGAACGGCCGCGAGGTCCCTATGTCTGCGAACGGGGACCGCTGGCCGGCAAGACGTTCGCCAACAAGAAGGCCATGATCGAGGCCTTGCGGAATGGCTCCGCCACTCCGGTGACAGTCAAGGAACAATCGACCGGAGGCAGTGCGCCGAGCAAGACCAAGGCCTCGAAGAAAAAGTAACCGCGTCGCTTTCCAGCCTGCGCTTCGCCGGTGGAGGCGACGCGCAGGCCGCCTGAGCCCCTTCCACCCGCCTTTTCCCTACATCTCTCTCGTCCGAACGCCTCGAACGAATGCCGTAATTGACTTCGTCGCTGCTCGCCCCGCTCTGTGTACTTGGGGTATGATACGCCGCACCCACTCGAAGGAGCGAGCATGATCAAGGAACGAATCGAAGAAGTGACGCGCGCCAACCAGGCCTTTTACGATGCCTTTGAAAGCCTGGATATCGCGCGGATGGACCGCGTGTGGGCTCATCTCGAATATGTCACCTGCATCCATCCGGGTTGGTCGCAACGGGTGGGGTGGCCGGCAGTCCGGGACTCATGGGTGTTGATTTTCAACAACACGTTCTCCATGAAATTCGAACTGACTGAGATTCAGATTCAGGTGGCGGGAGACATCGCCTGGGTGATCTGCACGGAGAACATCACCAGCCGCCAGGACGACCAGCCAGTCGAAAGCCGGGTGCTGGCGACCAATCTCTACGAACGGATCGGGGACGAGTGGCTCATGATTCATCATCATGGAAGCCCGGTCATGGGCTGAAGACGCGGGTCCTGTCCCCGACTAGCCGGATACCCACTGCCCTTTCCCGATGCAACGGGTCAGAGGCTCCCCGGTCGGCACCACCCACTTCGTGGCGTGAGATAGCGGGAAACTCTGTGCACTTCTTGAGCGGTTCAGATAGGCTATCCCCTCACTAAGCTCTTCTGCCCGCTATTGATTGAACGGGATATACCCTCTGAATCTCTTCTGATACGGGTACCCGTGGTCAGTGGCGTGCTTTGCGCGCATGTCTTGGCCCATCGAGCGCGTCCTCCTTCGCACGTCACGAGAGCGAGAGTAGCACTCGACCATTCAGGGCACATCTCCGATACCGGCAAGCGGCTTGCCCTTTCTCCGCGAAAGCGGGATCGTGTACCAGAGTCCCGAGGGCGACGAGTGCTACCAAACTCAGATTCATCTAACGCGAGCGAGACAGAAGGGTTGAAGATGCCGACGAACTCGATGTTGATCGGGCCAGGCAATGAGGGGAGGCTCATTGTGCTTGTCCTGTGCAGCCGCGATCGCATAAAGAAGATCAAGGCAAAATTAAGGGGTCTGACCCCTTTGTTTTCCTCTTTGTCATTCGTTTTCCTGGCACAGTTCACGGTCAGGCTAACGAGCGGGCATCAGCCGCGCCCGCTTGCGGGCGTCGGCTGGACGCAGTGGTTAGGCGCTGCGAATATCGTGGTTATAGATCCTTGGATTTTTGTATCACAGGGTACCGCACTAGCAATTCATCGGAGCTATGTAAAAATCGATGTGTCGAGTGAAGTTGATGACAGGAAGTTCGACTTCGACATCGTTCACTAAAAATCTTGGCAACTTCAGAGTAAAAGCATCTGACTTCGGCACCGACAGAAAAGCATCGAACCAGTAGGAAGCATGTGGGGTTTTCGCAAACATCACGAGCCCTGGCGGATCGTACAAGGTAGGCCACCCCTCGAACATCCTTAGCTTATGCTTTATCGTCTCTCCCATCATAGGTGTACTTGGTGAATCGGGCTCATGTTTTAGTGGAATTCGTCCTCCAGAGAGATCGCCTTCAAAGCTTCCGCGAGCAGGCACCGACACCTTGACCACGTGATCCAAAAGACGGACGACCTTACCCTCTGGAACTTCAAACGCGGTCCGCACCCATATCTGGTTGTCCGACTTGTAGAAAGCCCTGGCGCTTACAAGAACACCGTGCCGCTCGAACCGTATGACAGAGTGTGGTTCTGGAGGACAAAGATGGGCGCGGAGGATTTCCCCATCCGATGCGGACGCTCGATAAATTGGAACCACCAGGGGAGCGCACGACACTGTCGTGAGCATCACCCCTATGAGAGTCAGGGCGGATACGCGCCGACGCATCTGTTCGGCGAGATCAAGACGAGAGACGTATCGCTGCACCATTCGGATGCCTAACTCATAAGTCTGCTGCAGGCTACCTGTGCAACATAGCACGGAAGCCTCCGCAGCCTCCGGCAGGGGAAGTCTAGAATGAAATCCGATTGTTATCAATAGAGCCCGCTGCGCGGGCCGGTCGAGATAGACTGCGAATCCTGCAGTCTATCCGGCGATCAGCCCGCAGGATATCCCAGCCAACACCTCGCAGTCAGAGGCGGTCCGCCGGGCTGGCCACACCCTGCCCGCCTCGGTTCAAGACGTGCGTATAAATCATCGTGGTGCTGACGTCCTTCTGCCCGAGCAGTTCCTGAATCGTCCGAATGTCGTAGCGGTCCTCAAGCAGGTGGGTGGCGAACGAATGCCGCAAGGTGTGACAGCTCGCCGGCTTGGCGATGCCGGCCTTCCGGACGGCCTCTTTGACAGCTCTCTGCCGGACGGACTCGTGGAGGTGGTGTAGTTTCCACTCGCCGGACTGCCGATCACAATAGAGCTTCGAGGCAGGGAAGACCCATTGCCACCCCCATTCCTTAGCGGCGTTGGGATACTTTCGCGTTAACGCATCAGGCAATGAGACCCCGTCATAGCCGTCCCGACGGTTCGCCTCATACTGCCTGTTGACTTGTTCGAGATGCCACCGGAGAGGTTCCTTCACAACCGTGGGCCGCATCGTGACGCGGTCTTTGTCGCCCTTCCCGGCGCGAACTCGAATCTCGTTTCGCGAGAAGTCGAGGTCCTTCACCCTGAGAAGGTCGAAAAGGGGTCGGGAGTCTTTTAGCAGCACGGGAGTCTTTTGTCAGCAGAGGCCGAAACCAAGAAAAGACTCCCGACCCCTCGACCCCTGTTTCTTCATCTCGCCTCGCCTAATCTGAATCGTCCCCCGTTCCATGGCGCTGCACAGGCGTCTTGCTCTCACGGTCACTGCCGAGACTTCGCGTAGCCTTCCACTCGCAGCAACTCCGCCACATTCTGGTCGTTCACGTAGACGTCGGCGAGCAGGCGGCCGTAGAGATCGCGACCGTGGGGGACGATCCGGATCGGCCCGTCCTTGAGAAGCCTGGTCAGGCGTTGCGTGGCGTCGAACCCCCCGGCCTCGGCCAGTTCCGGCGTGTCGATGCCTCGGATTCGGATCCGCTCCGTGCCGTAGCGGATCGTGTCGCCGTCGATCGCCTGGATTTGCCACGCATCCAGCAGATAGCCGGAGCCGCCCATGGCGCTCAAGGCGCGGTGGGGGAGGGACCGCCGCAGGGATGAATGCGGGGCGCGACTGCGCCAGCCCAGTTTGCGGTGCGGGCGACGCCCTTTTTTGATGTGATGTCCGTGAAGCGGCGTTCTGGCGGACCGGAGTCCGCGTTGGCTGGGCTGGGCCGGATTCCAGCAGAGATCGCAATGGGTGCGGAGGTCGCTTCCCAAGCCGGCCGCGTAGGCGTCGGGTTGGGACAGCGATGAAGGCTGTGGACCGGCTGCGACAAGCGATTCAACGGGCTGTAGGAACATGACCGACAGCCAAACCGCCAGCAGGGGGTATTGAGAGATCATGGGCCGCTCCGCTCGGTGTGGAATTTCGTCACGTGCGCGATGGCAGAAGCACAGCCTGTGCCACTCCACGATCGGGGCCCGGCTCGGTTGACAAG
>Ga0070739_10001031_pt1 | contig 44858 bp, 41 predicted proteins | sample Coa_R1_7_FD_66445 | JGI IMG/M metagenome (GOLD analysis project Ga0070739, IMG submission 66445) | Surface soil microbial communities from Centralia Pennsylvania, which are recovering from an underground coalmine fire - Coalmine... | ecosystem: Environmental > Terrestrial > Soil > Unclassified ...
CCGGCCAAGCAGGGCCGCGACCGGCGCACGCAGGCCGTTCTGCCGCTGCGCGGCAAGATCCTCAATGCCGGCAAGACCCGCGTGGACAAGGTGCTGGAGAACGAGGAGATCCGCGCCATGATCACCGCGCTCGGCACCGGCATCTCCTACGGCAGTAGTGAGGAGGAAGAGACCAACGGCAACGGCGACGGAGGAAATGGCGACCTCTTCGAGGGCAAAGCCAACGGCAACGGAAATGGCAAGGGCAGCTACGATCTCTCCAGGCTGCGCTACGACAAGGTCATCGTCATGACGGATGCCGACGTGGACGGCGACCATATCCGCACGCTGCTGCTGACGTTCTTCTGGTACTACATGCGCCCGCTTATCGAAAGCGGCCACGTCTATATCGCGCAGCCGCCGCTCTATCGCATCAAGGTCGGCAAGAACGACCAGTACTACGCGAAGAACGAGGAAGAGCGTGACGCGATCCTCAAGACCATCCGCAACAGGCGCGACGTCATCGTCACCCGCTTCAAGGGACTGGGCGAGATGGATGCCATCGACCTGGCGGAGACGACCATGGAGCCGGACAAGCGGAGACTGGCACAGGTGCAGATCGACTCCGAGAACCTGACGGCGGCGGTCGAGATGTTCGACATCTTCATGAGCGACAAGGTCGAGCCGCGCCGGGACTTCATCGTGGCCCACGCCAAAGAGGTCACGGACGTCGACTGGCACGGCTAAATCGGCGGCAAGCCGCCTCGAAGCTCGTTCCGCAAGCCCGGCGCGACTACCGCGCCGGGCTTTTTGCTGTTTTGGGGCCGGCAGCAAGGGAGGAATCGAGGCCAGAGCGCAGAATCTGATCTCAGGCTGGCGGGCGCTACCGGCAGCCAATCTACGCAAAGGAGCCAACACAATGACCGGTGTGCGCAAGCAAGAGAAGACCGAGCCGTCTATCCTCAAGGCAGGCAAGCTTACCCTCCATAAGGAGACCGTCCGGGAGCTTAGCAGCCGCAGCCCGCGACAGGGCCAGGTCTTTAACACGCATAACTGCCCCACGGACCTGGCGAGCTGCTACTCCTTCCAGCCGACCTGCTTCGGCATGTAGCCCCTTCCTGCCGGCAGGCGGAGCCGCCGAATGTCTGCAGGCGTGATTGGTCCCCATTTCGCGAACAGAGGATGCGGCGCGCTGCCGGCAAGCTCACGCGCCTGGAGAAACGATCATGAAGCGAACCCCCAATAACATGCCTGAAAAGCAGGCCCGGAAGCTGACGCTCCATCGGGAGACTCTGCGTGTGCTGAACACCCGGCTGGAAGGCGAGATGGAGCTGGGTCCGGGAACCTACATCAGTTGCGACACGCATTGCAAGACCTGCAAGAAATAGCGGGATGTCATCTGCTACGCAGGTGGGGATGTCAGCCCTACAGGCTGACATCCCGCCAAGGAGAGCAAGCATGGAGTCGCAGAGCACGAAACGCTGCCCGCACTTCCAGATCTATTCTGAGCCTCTGGCGAAAGAAGGTCCCCCTTCTTTTTTAGCCATTCGCCACTGTCTTTTAACGGAACGCCTCATCCATGTCTTACGTCAAACGCCCGAAAGCAACCTCCTGACTCAGAAACTCGTAGTCAACAAAAACTTTGCATTTGTAGGCCCGGACCTCGAAGCGGTTGCTCACCAGGCCTGTACGGTGAGACGGTGTGAGGAGCGGTGTACCCCGGCCTACAGTCAGCACCTGCGCCATTTCGGCCTGGAGGATCCCGGCGAGCAGGAGGTTACGTGCCTGGATCCGGAAGAGACAACAGATGGCGAGGCTGTCGCTGCCGCCGAGCCTGACAATGCGAAGGCGGGTACACCATGAACGCGGAGCAAAGCGTGGCGCAACGCCGCCGGCCGAAAAAAAGCCGGGAGCGTCCTTCCTCCTCCGCTCCATCGGAGCAGTCGTTTGAGCCGGTAGAAGTAAAACCGATGGAAACTAAGCGTTGCGGACATTTTTCGATCGAAGTGGAGATGCTCACCATCGCCGAGGGCACCGTCATTCTGCGCGTTCCCATTCGGCGCTGTGCCCTGGCCGAGCGCATGATCGCGGTTATCTCCGAGACGGAGGCAGGACGCGAGGTGGCGCGAAAGCTTACCTTTACGGCCTCTCCCGCCCATTCGGAGAGTAGGCAGGAAGCGGCGCAGAAAATAGACCGGATCGAGGCCGAGATGGTCCGTGTCGCCTTCGGCCCGGATTTGGAGGCGATCCATCCGGGAGAGTGTACGGTCCAGCGCTGCCAGGAGAGCTGTACGCCGAGTTATAAGATGCTGCTGGGTCACTTCGGCTGCGAGGAAGCCGCCCGGCAAGAGACAGGAAGCGGATGCCTGGGCATGACAGAGCCGGAACGCTGATCGAGTCCACTACCAGCGGGTGGTCATGCGGCGGCGCAGCAGGTAGCAAAAGACTGGAGCGCCGATTAGCGAGGTCACCACCCCGATCTCCAGCGAGTTGAGAAACACGCGCGAGAGCCAGTCGGACATCTCTAGCATCAGGCCGCCGAGCAGCATGGCCGTAGGCAGCAGGACATTGTGACGGGGACCGACCAGACGGCGGGCGATGTGCGGCACGACCAGCCCGACGAAAGCGATGATGCCTGATACCGAGACGGCGGCAGCCGTCACCAGCGATCCGGCCACGATGACGCGCCGCTTGAACGCCTCCGTATCCACCCCCTGATGCGCCGCGCTCTCCTCGCTGACCGCCATCATGTCCAGCTCGCGCCAGCTCGCCCAGAGCGCCACCCCGCCCACCAGCGCGAAGGGCAGCAGCAGTCCTACCTCCCGCCAGCCCAGGTACTGCAACGAGCCCAGCAGTTGCGAGAGGATCTGTCCTGCCATTCCCGGATCGCGATTCCGCACGGCCAGCGCCACGCACAACTGCGTCAGCGACCAGAGGAACGTACCGATCACGATTCCGGCGAGCAGGAACGTCTGCGCGGAGAGCCGTCCGTGGAGTCGGGCCAGCGAGTAGACCAGCGTCATCGCCAGCAGACCGGCGACAAACGCTCCCAGCGGCTGCATGAACCCGGCGAGCAGCCCGGCGCCGCCCAGCAGGATCACGATCACCGAGCCGAGCGCCGAGCCCGCCGAGACGCCGACCATGTACGGGTCGGCCAGCGGGTTCATAAGCAGGCTCTGAAACGCCACGCCTGCCATCGCCAGCAGCATCCCGACCAGCACCCCGCCCAGCGCGCGAGGAACACGCTCGCCCCACACAAGGCTGTCCACAAAGGGCAGCGAGGCAGGCAGCGGCGGGACGTGCGCATCCAACAGGGGAATGTGCCGGCCGATCACCTGCAGCACGAGGCCGGGCCGCACCACCGCCATCGTCTCAACGCTGCCCATCCACACATTGAGAAGGGCCATACCGATCAGCGCGAGGAGCAGCAGGCCGAACGCCATGCGCCAATGCCGGTTGGCAGGCGGCATCACGATCTGCGGACGCCGGTCGCGCCTTCTCCCCGCAGGCTCCTGCGGTCTGATTTCTTCGGTGGGTACAGAGGCCATGGCGGCTACCGTTCTCCCTTTCCAGCGGAGTGTCCGGTCAGCCGTGCCGACTGAAACGAACTTTGAGCAGGGCTGTCGTCCACGCTCCCGCCCAGGTTCCAAGCGGAACCCCCAGCAGGAAACCAAAGGAGACGGCTGCCGCAACCCCCCACATATCGATCGGGTCGTGCCCCGGTTTTCGGGTATGCGCTACGATGAAAATAGCCATAACGAAACCCAGACATCCGCTCAAAAGCGCCAGGAAAGCCATCCCGACGCGATCCAGGATCGGCAGCCCCCGAAGGCGCATGAAGACGTTGGCGGAATAGATCGGCAGCAGCAGGGCGATCAGGATATAGCCTATCAGGAGCAAAGGGCCAAAGAGGCTCATGTTCTCCTCCACAGAGACACGGCGCTAAATTCTCCTGGTTGACAAAGCGGCGTTTATGTCCCTTCCACGAGAATCATTCGCGTTACCGAGGCGCTCTGGCGGATCTGTTTCGGCGCCGCGTACTCCTGCGAGCTCCACCAGGCTTTTGCCTTCTCCACGCTCTCGAATTCCAGCACGACCAGCCGTCCCGACTCCCAATCGCCTTCGAGGGTCTCGGCGCGTCCGCCGCGCACCAGAAACCGGCCGCCGTAAGCGGCGATCGTTTCCGGCACGGCAGCTTTATAGCGCTCGTAAGCTTCCGGGTCCGTGATCTGCACATCCACGATGATATAGGCGGCCATGCGCATTCTCCTTCAGGGCTTGCCGGATTTGGTGCTTTTTGATACGGTCTTGTGCGCTGATGTGGGCGTTGCGGCGAACAGCTCCGGGTGCAGATAGCGAGCGAGCTGTTCGGCACCATCTGCCAGGCGAGGGCCGGGCCGCTCCAGGATTCCGGGCGGCGAAGAGGTAAAAAAGCCGTTGTTGCGCACGGCGGGCACGCCCTGCGCCCAGCCGGGCAACTGCTTGAGCTTCTGCTGGAGGTCTGGACTGCAGAGGATCACATCCGGCTGCCGCACGAGTACCTGTTCTGGAGTAATCACATCGTTTTTGAGTGGCGGTGGCATGGAGGCGATATTTTGCCCGCCTGCGATGGTGATCAGGTCGTCGATGAAGGAGCCGGGCCCTGTGGTGTAGATGGGATTGTCGCCGTAGGCGATGAGCACTTTCGGCCGGTTGGCGACGTGCGCCGTCTTCTGCCGGACCGCCTTGATGCGCGCCTTCATATCCTGAACGATCTGCTGAGCGCGCGCCTCGGTGCCGGTCGCCTTGCCCAGCAGCAAGATCGCATCGTAGGTTTGCGCGACGGTCTTCGCGTCTACTGTCAGCACCGGCACGCCTGCTTTCTCCAGCGCCGCGACCGGCTGCGCGTTGAGAGATTCGACCGCGACGACCAGATCGGGGCTTTTCGCCTCGACTTTCTCGATGTCGATGGGATAGCCGCCGATGTGCGGCTTGAGCCTGGCTTCCGGCGGGAAGTCGCAGGCGGTCGTGTCGGCGGCGATGCGGTCGCCGGCTCCCAGATCGAACAGGATCTCCGTGTTGCTGGGCGCCAGCGAGACGACGCGCTGTGGCGGGGCGCTCAGGGTGCGTGTCTTGCCGCGCGAGTCGGTGATGGTGACGGGAAAACCGGCGATATTGGCGGGAACCGGACCGTTGACCTCATGCTGGGTGGACGTGCATCCAGCATAGAGGAGCAGAAAGGCGGACGCGACGCCCACGACGATAAGAAGATCGCGGGCAGAGCGGAGGATTCTCACGGCTTCTTCTCCTCGGTCGGAGGAACGGACGGGGCGTTGCGCGGGCGGTAGGGTCCTGCCGGTTTGGGGCGGCGGGCCTCTCGCCTGGGTGTCGGCGTCGGTTGGGCCAGTTTGAGAAGGCCGTCCACTTCTGCCGGGCGCAGCTTACGCCACGTCCCCGGCGCCAGCGTGCCCAGGCGCAGATTGCCGAAGGCGATGCGCGTCAAATCCCGCACCGGGTGGCCGACCGCCTCCATCATGCGCCTTACCTGGCGGTTGCGGCCTTCATAGAGGGTGATGTCTACGACCGTCGTCTGCGTGGCCGGATCGTACTCGACGAAGGAGAGGCCGGCGGGCGCGGTCTTGCCGTCGGGAAGCTCGATTCCTTCCTGCAGGCGTTGGGCCGCCTCGCGGTCGACGAAGCCGCGGGCGCGTACACGATAGACTTTGGGAACGTGGTAGCGAGGATGGGTGAGGCGGTTGGCGAACTCGCCGTCGTTGGTCAGCAGCAGCAGGCCGGCGCTGTCGGCGTCAAGGCGGCCCACCGGATAGACGCGCGCCTCGACTTCGGAGACAAGGTCTAGCACGGTCTTTTTGGCGTGCGGGTCGGTGACGGTGCTGACAACTCCTTTGGGTTTGTGGAGGAGGATATAGACCGGCTTCGGCTTCGCGGCCGTGCCGATGGGGATGCCCTCGACGCGAATGTCGTCGTGCTGTGGGTCTACTTTGGTGCCAAGCTCGCTAACGATCTTGCCGTTGACCGACACTTTACCGGAGGCGATGAGAGCCTCGCAGGCTCTGCGCGAGGCGACGCCGGCGGCGGCGAGCACTTTTTGCAAACGCGGCAAATCGTCTGGACCGTGTGCCATACCGTAAGGATACCAGACCCATGCCCATAATGGTAGTCGCAAAGACCATCCGGCCCCACGGCCCGCCCGAGGTAGTCGAGAAGATGTTGGTGTCGCGCAGGTCCGACTCGGCCGCCACGACCGGAACGGAGCCGACCACCTTTCCCATCGCCTGGCCCACCCCTTGCCCCCTTTCTTCCTCGACGGCTTCCACCGTGCCCACGGTCGCCCCGGCATAGACCGGCGCCGAGACGGGATCGAGATGGACCTCGCGCTCGATGGATGGCTCCTCATCTTTAGGCAAGACCACCTCCAGCGGAGTCTTGACCGTTACAGGAACCGAGGACTGCAGACCACCCCGGACCGGGCAGGTTCCCAGCGGCTCCTGCGCGCGGGCGATGACGTGCTGCCTGAAACTCGTGAAGCCGTACTTCATGAGGGCTTCGGTCTCGTGGACGTAGTCCGGGCTGTGCAGGACCACGGAGATAAGCTCCCAGCCGTTCCAGGTCGCCGAGCCGACGTAGCAGTGGCCGGCGGCGTGGGTCCAGCCGGTCTTGATGCCGTCCGCGCCGGGGAAATGGCCGAGGAAGTGGGAGTGGTTTTTGAGATGCACGTCCCGCCAGTTCATGGAGCGGTGGATCGTGTAGTAGGTCGTGCGGACGATGGCGCGGATGCGCGGCTCCTGCATGGCGGCGCGGGCGATGAGCGCCAGGTCCCGCGCGCTGGTGTAGTGGTCCGGGTCGGGCAGGCCGTTGCTATTGGCAAAATGGGTATGCGTCGCGCCCAGCTCGGCGGCGCGGGCGTTCATCATATCGACGAAGGCGGCCTCGCTGCCGGCGATGTGCTCGGCGGCGGCCACGCAGCCGTCGTTGGCCGAGCGCATAAGGATGGCGTGCAGCATGTCGTTGCCGCTCATGCGCTCTCCGGGCAGGAGGTGAATGGAGCTGTCGCTAACGGCGCAGGCGGTGGGGCTGGCCGTGATGATGTCGGTATCGCGGACGTGTTCACAGAAGAGCAGCGCCGTCATGATCTTGGTGGTGCTGGCCATGGGCAGCTCTTTGTCGGCGTTGTTCTCGTAGAGTACCTGCCCGCTGGCGGCGTCGATCAGAATCGCGCCGTAGGCATGGATGTCCGGCAGGTTGGCGGGCCGGCGGCCCCGCAGGACAGGCGTATTAGCGGCGGTCAAAGCCGATGGCTCGGCGGAGGGCGAAGTTGGAAGCGCCACGGCGGGCGTGGCGAGCGGTGGGGTCGGAGGGCGCTGCTTGGCGGGCGCAGAGAGCGTCAGGACGGTGATGCCCGCGCCGGCCAGCGTCAGGACGGCAGGCGAGAAGAGGGCGAACGGATGGCGTCGAAGGGTCCGAAGCCAGGAAGACTTCCCCGGCGCGGTCTGATGTGCGATGGCGGAGGACCTCCTTACCTGCAGTGACAGCGGGGTGAGAGCACATCCCGTTGCGGTTAAATCTCATTATATCAGCATCTGACGCTGCTTGGCAACCGTTCGGCCAGAAACTTTCACAATCGCAGGCGCGATGGAATGCATTCCATCGTGTCTGCGATGGACTGAAGTCCTTCGCTGTGAGGCGCTATCGCGCCGGGTGTCCTCCGGACACTTTCCGATCTCGTGTCTACAAAACTGGAAGTGATTTTGTGCATACCATCTCACGAATGTCCGGATTGGCGTCATAGCGGCATTCGGCGCGCATCCATTCTGGCAGTCGGCCCAGCGCCATCAGGGACCGGACCCAAAACTGCCGGCAAAAGGAGCATGGGCTATTTTCATAGAGCTGGATCAGAGGGCGCTCCGCTTCAACGGTCAAATTTTGCTCGATAAAGTCGCGCGCTCCGATTCCGAGCTGGTGATAATTGTCCGTATCCAGCGGCTTTTCCAACAGGCTTTCCAGCAGGTCATAATCCCCTTCCTGATAGTTGCGCGCCAGTAACTGTATCCCATACCTGTATCGCTCTGAGCTCTGACTCAATTCCAGCGCTAGCGCGCGTATATCTGGATGGCGGATACGTTCCAGAACGTTGGCAGTGGCGTGGACGACAGCCTTATCGGCGCTGCATGCCAGTCCCAGCAACCGGTCGAAAGGCAGCGGAAAGTCCCTGTCCTGGAAGATACGCAGATAGGCGATCAGCCGATCTGTATCCTGTTCTGCCATGAGATCGGCGGCTGCCTGTCTGAGCGCCTCCGCATCGGCCTTCCGTCCCCACAACCTCAACCGCTTTGTTTTACTGCCATGCCGGGCGATCGACTGCTTCAGGATGGCGTAATCGGGAAGTCGTTCGGTCCGCCAGAGCTGCCGATCAGCCTCTAATTTCTCCTCATACGCGCGCATGGCTTCCAGCAGAGGAGCGATCTCAGGATGCTGTTCGGCGGCTTGCGCTAACGCCTGTTGCATCGCCTGCTCGCCATCTCGCTCTCGCAGGTCTCCTATCCACATATGATAATCACGAACGGCATCCTCACGGTCTGCCTGTCCGAGCAGATACCCGGCAGCCATAATCAGCGCATCCCACCCGTCCAGCTCGATCAGATCAAAGACACCGGTAAAATCGCCCTGCGCTGCATGCCTTTTGAACGTATCGATCATCACGCGGCGGGCTTCTGCATCTCCCCGCTCGGCCAGCAATCGCGCGATCTGAAACATTTGCCCGGCGCTCTCGTCCTCGGCCGGCTCTTGCAGGGCCGCCAGGATTTTTGACCGATAGAACGCCATATCCCTGCTGAAACGGATAATATCCATCAAGTAGACAGCTCTGCAATCTTCCACCCAGCGCTCGTAGCGCTGATCGTGCGTGCAGGCATAGAGAATAGCATGGCGATACGGCGACGAATCATGGTCTTGCAGATAGATTGGGGCGCGCCCCAATCCTTTTTCCAGCAGTCCTTGAAATTCGGAAACGTCCACAAAGCCTCCTATTTCATAGCGTGTACGGAACATTATGCCAGGCCGCCCGCTCCTGCGTCGCTGCCCTGCGGGCGGAAGAGTCAGAATTCTTCATATACTCTCAGCTACTGCAAGATTTTCGGCAAATCGCTGCCAGTATCTCTATCGCGCTAAATGTGGCTTCCGCTCAATCAATGAGCAAAAAGGGAGCAGGCAAGTCAACCTACTCCCTTTGTCATAAGAACTCACAGGGTGCTGGCAGAAAAAGAAAAGCCGGCCTTCTACGAGAGAAGGGCCGGGATGAAGGAGAAAGGAGTAGCATGTCTTTGCTCTCCATCCAGCACAGAGCGTGCCAACCGAGCGGGCAGGCGTCAAAACGGGTATTTGTACGAAGGAGGCAGGCGGTGTAAGGACTAAAACGGCTTTTCCGTCAAGAAGAGAATAAAGCTCCACAACTGGCTGAAGGCGTTCCTCCTTTCCTGGTCTGAGTACGGTAAGGCCCAGGCAACGGCCAGCCGAAAATAGTGCCGGAAGTTCTTCTGACGCCCAGCAAAACAGGCTAAAGTTGAGGTATACTAGCATCAGAGTATTTCTGCCTGAAAAAGGCGAGAGGCCCGCAAGGGGGCACCACAGGAAAGGACTGAGAACAATTTGGCACAAGTGATAGTCAAGCCCGGCGAAGGTATCGACGCGGCTCTGCGGCGCTTTAAAAAGCAGACGATGGAGAGCGGCATCCTCAAGGAAGCCCGCGCGCACGAGCACTACGAGAAGCCCAGCGACCGGCGGCGTCGCGAAGAGGCCGCGCGACAGCGCAAGCTTCTCAAGGCAAAGCGCCAGGCAGAAGCGCGAGAAGGTCGCTAAGGCGCGGCATCACCAGGAGCGCAACACGCAACACCCCACGAACAATTTCCCCTCTGCTTACGAAGGAGAGGGGTTAGGGGTGAGGCAACAAGAAGGGCGGGCGGCTTGAAAAGCCGCCCGCCCTTCTTTTCATTCTTTATCAGCAATCGTGCGATGCGCTAGCCCTGGTTGGACTGACTGGCTCCATCGCCGCCGGTATTGCCGCCGCCATTGCCTCCTCCGCTGCCGCTGGAGTTGCCTCCTTTGCCTTCGGAATTGCCGCCGCTCGTGCCCGGATCGCCGGTCGCGCCGGCTTCACCGCTCTTATCTACGGTGCCGGAGTTATCGCCATTGTCTATAGAGGGGGCGTCGGCATCCGGCGCGGTCGAGGGGTTGTCATCGCGCGAGGCGGGCGCGCCGAGGCGTTGCCCGTGCCGGCGTCGATGCCCGCGCGGATGGCGCACGTAGGTGACATCGCTGGCGTAGCGCAGTCCCCGATCCGAGGCCGCATAGCCACCCGGCACGTTGACATTAATGCCGTCGGCCGTCAGAGGGTCCGCGTAGAAGAACATCTTCCGGATAACGTCCGTGCTCTGGGGTACCTTGATATAGACATAGCTCGGCCCCTCCAGGCAGGGCAGGGTGGCGAGCTGGATGTTTTGCCTGGGCAGCTTTCGCGCGAAGTTAGCCAGCGTCAGCATCTGCTCGGTTTTCAGATTGCTCTGCAGGTTGTCCGAAAGCGCGTTCAAGGCCGCCGGCATCTTCAGGAAGTTCGAGGGATCCACGACGCGGCTGCGCAGGGCTTCCAGGAACTCATGCTGGCGCTCGGCGCGCATGAAATCGTTATCAGAATGGCGGATGCGCACGTAGCCCATAGCCTTGTAGCCGTTCAGATGCTGGAAGCCGGGCTTGAGATGAACGTGCAGATTACCCCAATTATCGTCGTAGTTGAGCGGTTTGGGGACCGTCACGTCCACGCCGCCGAGGGCGTCCACGATCTTCTGAAAGCCTTCAAAGTTGAGGCTGACGTAGTAATCAGGCTGGACTCCGAAGACGCTGCGGATCGTCTCCACGGACAGATCGTTGCCGCCGATGGAGTGGGCGGAATTGATCTTGGTGATGCCATGACCGGGAATGCGGACGGCGGCATCGCGGGGAATGCTCAAAACGTTGATGAGGTTGTGCTCGAAGTCCACGTGGGCCAGCAGAATCGCGTCGCTGCGGCCGGGGGTATTCATGATAGGGACGGGACGCCGCTCTTCATAATCGTGGTCGCAGCCCATCAGCAGAACATTGATGGAGCTCTGCTGCTCGGGCGGAAACTGCTGATCCGGGGTAAAGGGGGCCAGAGGATCGGTCGGGTGAAAGGCGAATTGAAGCGGGTGCTGCCCTATCTGGCTGAAAATCGCACGGCCATACGTGGTGCGCCAGAAGGCGCCGACCACCGTTCCTCCCGCCGCACAGGTCAGGCAGAAGAAGGTAAGCAGCGTCCACTTGGCAATCGTCCATCCCTGGGGAGGGCGAGCCGTTCTCAGGTTGGTCACAGGCCGCTTCCGGTCACTATTCGTGCTCGGGTTTTCCGAGTCGCTCAATTCCGCTGTCTCCTTTCGTGACTTCACGACAGGCGGGCAGCGATGCCCGGGCAAGTCTCCGACATGCCAGCCCCATCCGGGGAGCGCCACGTTACTATAGCACGCCAATTGCGCCGGTGTCAAGCCAGTCAGCCGGTTAAAGTGTTAAAATATTACCACATATTGGACGGATAGGCCACCATCGAAAGTTCCCGGAAGTCGCCTTTCTGAGTATAATAACAGAGTGAATATCGTCTTCATCGTGATCGACACGCTGCGCGCCAGCCGCCTGGGCTGTTATGGCTATTCTCGCCCTACCAGTCCGGCGCTCGACCGGCTTGCCGCGCAGGGAGCGCGCTTTGCCCGCTGTTTCGCGCCCGGTATCCCCACCACGCCCGCGCACACCACGCTCTATACCGGCCTGCACCCGCTGACGCACACTATCGTCAGCCATGGGGGAAAGGTCGATCTCGACCGCAAGATCCCTGTCCTTCCAGAACTGCTGCAGGCGGCCGGGTATACGACGGCGGCCGTCGATAACCTCTATGATATCAAGCCCTGGCTGGCGCGCGGCTACGAGTTCTATATCAACCCCTCCTTCCGGCACAAGATGCGATTGCTGGTCTCGTGCGAGGAGATCAACGCGCGGGCCATCCCCTGGCTGCGCGAGCACGCCCACGAGACGTTTTTCCTGTTCCTCCACTACTGGGAGCCGCACACGCCCTATATGCCTCCCGAGTGCTACCGGACCTTCTATCCGCCGGACCGCGACCCGTTCTCGCCCGAACACACCTCCTTCGAGCCGATCAAGCGGCAGCCGTTCTGGGGCATGTTCGGCGACATCTGGTTTAAGAAACTGGGGCCGGTCACGGACGCCGAATACGTCGCCTCCCTGTACGATGCCGAAATCCGGCACGTGGACGATGGCGTGGCCGAGATCCTGGCGGCGCTGGAGGAGACCGGGCTGGCGGAAGACACGCTCGTGGTCCTGACGGGCGATCACGGCGAAAGCCTCTACAGCCACGACATCTATTTCGATCATCACGGCCTGTACGAAGACACCATCCACGTGCCCCTGCTCTTGCGCCATCCGTCCGCCATTGCGCCCGACACCACCCTGACGCCCATGGTCCAGCACCTCGATCTGGCCCCGACGCTGCTCGAAGCGGCCGGCGCGCCGATCCCGGCCAGCATGGAGGGCCGCAGCCTCTGGCCACTGCTTACCGGGCAGACCGGCCAGGGAGGGTGGGAGCAGGTGATCTGCTGCGAATGCACCTGGCAGGCGAAATGGGCCTTACGGACGGAGACTGCCAAGCTCATCCTTGCCCGCGAGCCCGATTTCCACGACATGCCGATGCGCGAGCTCTACGACCTGGCGGCCGATCCGGAGGAGGCCACCAATGTGATCGAGGAGCGTCCTCAGGAAGCGCAGGCGATGGAAGCGGAGCTGGAGGCGTGGATCGCCGCGAGCCTTGCGCGGAACGGTCGCTCCGAGGACCCGCTGCGCGTCCAGGGCATTACGCTGGGCAAGCGCTGGTACGATTGGCTCGCCAAAAAGTAGGCTTCCGGCTCTCTTTAGCGCCAGCGGCCTTATGGAAGATAGAGAGGATAAGATCGTTTTCAGAGAGGAGGCCGCTTTGAAGCCATCGGCTGTCTGTTCCGCGCCGGACTTAAATCGCATTTTACAGGACCTACAATCCCCGGACGAGAGCCTGCGCGCAAAGGCGGTTCGTTCCCTCTGTCCCTGCCATGCCGGCTGGCCACTGTTCGAGCAGCATATTCCACTGGTCGAGGCGCTCAAAAAAGACCCCAGCTCCACGGTACGGGCGAACGCGCGGCATGTGTTTGAAGATGCGGCGGAGATGCAGAGCAGCGGCTATCCGACCCATCCGCGCGAAGCGACGAACGACATGCTCCGCAAGAAACGCCAGTCCCGGTTTCGGCCCGATCCGGAAGAGCTAGAGCAAGCGCAGCGGGACCGGCGGAAAGTTAAAAAGTGGGCTTCTCATTAAGCGCAGGCGCGAGGGCATGGCGGATGGCCTGCCAGTCGGCGGCCTGCTCGGCGAGGGAGCGGCGGGAGATGAGGACCTGCGGGCTGGGATGGTAGACCGGCAGCAGCCGGGCGCCGCGCCAGGGGATGCAGCGGCCCACGTCCGTGGTGAGCCGCAATCCGTGCGGCTCCAGCCGCCCCAGCGCGGCCAGGGCGGTCGCGCCGACGCTGACGACCAGCTCGGGACGCAGCAGATCGAGCTGCCGGCGCAGAAAATCGGAGCAGTTGGCGATCTCGTTGGCGGTAGGCTTGTCGTTGGCGCCGCTCGGCTTGCGGGGGTTGCAGAGGACGGCGTTGGTGATAAAGACCTCTTCGGCGCGCAGCCCGGCCTGCTGCATCAGCCAGCGGAAAGTCTGACCGGAGGCGTCGCCTTGCATGGGGACGCGCGTGCGGTCCCCGCCCCGGCGTCCGGGCGCTTCGGCCACGAACACTACGCGCGGCGCGAGGCTACCGTTGGCGCGGCTCAGGACTGCGATGCGCTCTGCCAGGCGTGGACAGCGAACACACGCCTGCGCTTCTGCCGCAAGCCGATCGAACCGGCGCTCTCGGTCTCGTTCCGCCATCCTCTCTGTTCCCTCCTGCGGGTCAAAATCCTGGACTATTCGCTCTTCACTACGCATACAAAGTGCCTTCCAGCACCCTAGCCGGGTGTTGCAAATCCCCGATCCGCTCATGCTGGTATTCTCCCCTCCCTGTTATTGGGGAGGGGCCGGGGTGGGGGCCATTCCGTCCGAAAGACGGTCGTTTTTTCTGACGGGTGCTGAAAATACCCGGCGGCGGGCAAAATTTTACCAAACACTTGCGCTTTCCGGCTCATCCTGTGTATAATGAGCGCGAGAGTCCCCCGAAAGGCGCGTTCCGGTCCCCCTCCTGAGAACGCGGCGGGCAGACGCGTTTCCGCCTGCTCGATCTGCCCAGGCACTATCCAGGCATCGATTTTCATTCCGATCACGATCCAACGAGGATGATTCGCCCTCAGGGGCGAATAAGTATTCTCAGATCGTAGCGAATGAGCGTACGGTCTTATCGCGTCATTAGCGGTAGAGAAACGTCGTAAACCATCCGGCAAACGCCTGGCAGCCGGCCGATTCTCTGCATCCTCCGTTCTGAGAGCGGATCGTAGCCGTACCGCGATGCGAGCGAAGACGTTTCCGGATGCGGACCTATTCCGTGTTTCCCTGGAGACACACTCAAGAAGGCAGGAAGGATTCCATGAGACAAAGCGTATTGCCAAAATCCTCCCATATCCGGTTCTCCCTGGTACTGATTCTATCGCTCATGTTTGCCCTGGCCCTCAGCGCCTGCGGTGGCGGCGGCGGGGGCGGCGGCAACAACTTTAATCAAGGAGGGGGCAACGGCGGCGTCGTCGTGACCGGAACGGTCACGGATCCCAACGGGAACCCCATCAAGGGCGCTGTGGTGAGCATCGTCGGCACGAACCTGAGCACGACGACCGCTGCGGACGGCACGTTCACGATCTCCAACGTGCCGGCAGGCGCGAGCGAGTTTGTCGTCACCAGCCCGAACCTGAACCAGTATGCCGATCTTGCTGAATATAAGTCTTTCTGGTACCCTACCGATCCGTTGAACTCGTACGGACAGTGTAAGATGCCGCTTCCCTCGCCGCTGCACATCGGCTTTAACAGCATCGGACTGATCTATTTATACAACCTCAGCGCAGGCACGCCGCCGCCGCCGCCGGCAACCTCCTGTCCTCCAGGGTAAGGATGTCCGAACGGGCAGGCTGAAGGCTCCAGACCTTCGGCACCGGGCGCTGGCGCTAAAAGCGCCGGCGCCCTCGTATTTAAGGGAGATGAGATCGCTACCACGCTCGCTGACGCGGGCGCTCGGCTGGACGCTGCTGGCCGCCCTGGTCCTCGGGCTGTACCTGGCCTATCGCTGGGCGGGACAGCCCTCCGTCGTCTCTCCTCCGGCCCAGGTCGTAACCGGAACCACTCCCACCTTCCTCCTGACCAATACCACGTATTCGGAAACCTCCGGCGGGCACAAAATCTGGTCGGTGTGGGCGGGCCGCATCGAGATGGACCATATGCCGGGGGCTGCGCTCGCCGCCATCCAGAAAGCGACGCTCACGGATATTCGCAACGGCGTGCTGTATCGCGTGCCGGCTTCCGGAACCGTGCCCGCCGCCGCAGGGACCTCTGCGCCGCTGGCCGGGCCGCCCGCCGCTACGTTCCGTGCCGATAAAGGCCTCTATGCCGTCGGCGACCTCGCGTCCGTTCCCAACGATATCGTCCTGGCCTATAGCGTACGCTGGCAGTTGCAACTGACCGGCAACGTGGATCTGCGCGCGACCGACGGAGATCATCTGCACGCCGACTCGCTGAGTATCCTGGAGATGATCAACCGGCGCAACGGGCGCCTGGAGCGGCGTATCGTGTGCGATAACGGCCTGCAGGTCAGCCTCAAGGACGTTCAGGTCCACGCCAACGTGGCCCGCTACGATCCGGCCGATCGCTCCGTCGAGTGTCTCGGCGGCGTACGCGGCACGTTCCGGGAGGGCGCCGTCCAGGCGGATAGCCTGTTCTGGTCCCTCAAAGACCAGGTCCTCCGCTGCCCGGAGACGGCCAGCGGCACGTTTCGCGCGTTTACCGGCGCCTGGAACGGAATGAGCATCGATTTAAAACGCCATCGACTCTATGCAAACTCTTTCCAGGGAAACATACGTAGTGATAACGTAGCTTTTCCCACGTTGCCCTGATTCGGAGAACCGCTCTCATGCCGCTGCAAATAAAAACCCGATCTCGCTTCGTTCTGGCGCTCGCCGGGGCTGCCGTGCTCAGCGCTGCCGTGGCAGGGAACGCGCAGCATCCTTCCGCTCCCCGCAAGCCGGCTGCCGGTATGGTCCCGGTGGCAAAAGTGACGCCTCCTCCTGGCCTGGCCGGGGGCAAGAGCAGCAATCAGAGTGATGTGGACGTGTCCGGTAAGGGCGTATCCATCGACGCCAGCACGCACCTTTATCGTGGCCGCGATATGCGGTTTTATTTTCCGGATGAGAAGCGCACCGTGACCGGCGATACGGGCAGCTACAATGACCAGACCAAGATCATCGATGCGGAGGGCCATATCGTCATCGACGACCCGAAGCATCGCATCACCGGCGACAAGGCCCACGTGGAGAACGGCAAGCAGAAACTGGCGATCATCTCCAGCAATGTTGTCGCCGTCATCAAGCCGGACCAACAGCCAGCGGGCAGCTCAGCATCCCCTGGAGAGAAAGAGGACGTCGGATCGGCACGCCAGCACGGCGCGACGATCACCTGCGATCGGCTGGAAGACTATTTTCGCAAGAACTATATCGTCATGCACGGCCACTTTGTGGGCAAGCAGAACTTCCGCGATAAAGACGGCAAAGAGATCGAGCGCACGCTGACCGCCGAGCATGCCGAGTACGACGGCAAAAAGGAGATCCTATTGCTCTACCCGCCCGTCGACGAGCACGATAACGAGGGCCGGCAGATCCACTTCGACAGCCTGGTGACCGTCGGAACGCATACGGGAGCGGAGACGCTGGAGGCCAACGGCCCGTTCCACATGGTCACCCCCTACGATAACAGCTCGGAAGAGGAGGGACCGGAGCCGGGTCCGCCCCCAGCAAAAGAAGGAAGTTCCGGCGGACCATCCAAGCCTCCCGGCAAGCCGTGACACGCGCTTCTGAAGAAGGGTGTCTTATTGCCTCTTGCGCGAGATCAGGACCATGTAGAGAAGCCAGGCCAGAAGAAAGAGGCACAGAAAGAGCAGCAGGTAAAAAGTCATCCGGTTCCATCCAGCAGTAAATCTACACACAGATGACAGCAGAAGCAGTCTCAACTATAACACATACCGACCGGCCTGTCAATACCTGCGCTATTGCTTTTTCGCTGCCGCCCGTCCTCGGCCATCTATGGTATAATAGATAGGAATGATTTTGTATACGCCCTGGCGCGGACAATGTCGCTGCCCGCGCCTTTTTAGCGTCTGAAGGAACCCAATGAGTCAGCACAGCCAGGAGAACATTCGCAATATCGCCATCATCGCCCACGTCGATCACGGCAAGACCACGCTCGTGGACGGCCTGCTCCGCCAGGGCAACGTGTTCCGCGCCAATCAAGAAGTCGCCGAGCGGGTCATGGACAGCAACGACCTGGAGCGCGAGCGCGGAATCACCATCGTCAGCAAGAACACGGCCATCCAATACTATCCGAGCGCGGGCGGCGCCGGCGTCAAGATCAACATCGTGGACACGCCCGGCCATGCGGATTTCGGCGGCGAGGTCGAGCGCGTCATGAGCATGGTGGACGGCGTGCTGCTGCTGGTGGACGCGGTCGATGGCCCGATGCCCCAGACCCGCTTCGTCACCGGCAAGGCGCTGGCGATGGGACATAAGGCCATCGTGGTCATCAACAAGATCGACCGCGCCGACGCCCACCCCGACTGGGCTGTAGACCAGACCTTCGATCTGTTCGTCGAATTGGGCGCCAACGAAGAGCAGTTGGATTTTCCGATCGTCTACACGAACGCGCGGCAGGGCACGGCGACGCTGGACCTGGCGCAGCCGGGGACCGATCTGCGCCCGCTGTTCGAGACAATCATCCATCATCTGCCCGCGCCGCAGGGCGATCCGGACGCGCCGCTGCAGATGCTGATCTCCAGCCTGGACTACGACGAGTATCGCGGGCGCTTCGGCATCGGCAAGATCCACGCGGGCCGCATCCATCCCGGCGAGAACATCGCCATCGTCAACCGCGAGGGCGACATTCGGGCCGGACGCGTCGTCAGCGTGCTCGTCTTCGAGGGGCTGAAGAAGGTCGAGGTCGAAGAGGCGTCGGCGGGCGAAATCTGCCTGGTCACCGGCCTGGCGGACGTGGGGATCGGCGATACGGTCGCCAGCCGCGAGATGCCGCGCGCCGTTCCAAGCGTGCGCGTGGACGAGCCGACGCTGCGCATGGCTTTCGGGGTCAACACCAGCCCGCTTTCGGGCAAGGAAGGCGCCTACAGCACCAGCCGCAAGCTGCGCGAGCGGCTGTTCAAGGAGCTGGAAACCAACGTCAGCCTGCGCGTCGAGGAGACGGAGAGCCCGGACACGTTTTTGGTCAGCGGGCGCGGCGAGCTGCACCTGGCGATCCTGATCGAGACGATGCGCCGGGAGGGCTACGAGCTGCAGGTCTCGCAGCCGGAGGTCATTTTCCATCAGGATGAGGACGGCCGCCGCCTGGAACCCTGGGAGCGGGTCGAGATCGAAGTCGCCGAGGAGAGCCAGGGCGTGGTGCTGGAGGAGATGGGCCGGCGGCGCGGCGAGCTGCAGGACATGCGGCTGGCGAACGGCAGCGTCTTCTTCACCTATCGGGTGCCCACGCGCGGCCTGCTCGGCTTCCGCAACGACTTCCTGACGGCCACGCGCGGCACCGGCGTGCTGCACAGCGTCTTCGACGACTACCGGCCTTACGCGGGCGAAATCTCTCGCCGCAGCAACGGCTCGCTGATCGCCACCGAGGCGGGCATCACCAACCCGTTCGGCCTCTCCAACGCGGAGGAGCGCGGCACGCTGTTCATCGGCGTGGGCGTCGAGGTGTACGAGGGCATGATCGTCGGCAAGCACCTGCGCGATACGGATCTGGACGTCAACGTCTGCAAGACCAAGCATCTCACCAATATGCGCTCCTCCACCAGCGACATCGGCATCCGGCTGACGCCGCCCACGGAGATGTCTTTAGACCGGGCCATAGAGTACATCGGGCCGGACGAGCTTGTGGAGGTCACGCCACGCAACATCCGGATGCGCAAGCGCCTTCTGGACCCCACCCAGCGCAAGCGCGCCGAGAAACGCGCGGAAGCCCTAGCCTAAATCACCCCGCTCGCTTCGCGAGCGGGGTGATTTTTTTGTAACCTGGCGAGAGGCAAGGGTACAATAAGAGCAAATCGGGGTGGGAGAGAGCATGGAGCCGATCGTACAGATTTCGCTGGACGTGACGGATAAGGAGGAAGCCCTCGCCACGGCGGCGCTGGCGCTTCGCGCGGGCGTGGACTGGCTGGAAGCGGGGACGCCGCTCATTCTGGCCGAGGGGCTGCACGGGGTCCGGGCGCTGCGGCAGGCGTTTCCCGAAACGCCGATCGTAGCGGATTTAAAGACCATGGATGGGGGCTACCTGGAAGCCGAGATGATGGCGAAAGCTGGGGCCACGCACGTGGTAGTCATGGCAAGGGCGCACCCGGCGACGGTCAAGCAGGTGGTCCAGGCCGGGAAGGACTACGGCGTGCAGGTCATGGGCGATAATCTGGGATGCCCGGACATGGTCGCGGGCGCGAAGCGGCTGGAAGAGCTGGGCTGCGACTACGTGATCCATCATATCGGCTACGACGAGCGCCGCGATCCCGAAGTCCAGGCGCAGCATGGCGGCCGGATGCCCAGCCCACTGGACCAGTTGGCCGAGGTAGTGCAGGCGGTCTCCGTGCCGGTGCAGGCGGTCGGGGGATTGAGCATCGAGCAGGCCATCGCCTGTCCGCGCTATGGGGCGCCGCTGGTCGTGCTGGGCGCGCCGCTGACCATCGACGCCGATTCTTTCAAGACGGCCTCCGGCGATCTGGAGAGCATCCTGCGCGAGATTTGCCGGCGCATTCACACGGGTGTTGTCGATTGAGATTCGGCTGTTGTGAAATACGATCTCTTTTCGATGGAACTCTGTGTGTCAAAACAGGGTCTTCCTGTCAGGAAGAGAGGCCGGATCAAATTTGCGGACGGACAGAGAGGACTCGCTACCGCGCGTAGCGAATGACTGCGTAGAGGGGACGTCGGAGTCGTTTTTACCGGAAAGAGCGTTCGGGAATGCACCCCTTGCCGCCTGCCAATAGACCTTCCCCGGCCGAAACGGCGTTCCGCCGCCTGCTGACCCGCGCAGAAGCGGAGACGCTGCTCGGCATGCTGCTGGTGGTCTGCAGCCTGTTTCTGGCCTGGGGTCGGGAGAACCTGACGCCGGAGCTAAAGAGGCTGGGACTTTCCGGAGCCGTCTTCGCCGGAGGGCTGAGTCCGACTCACAGCGGGTTCTTCTATCCCTCCCTATGCTGGCCCCTCCTCGGCGGCGCGATCCTCTGCGGCGCCTCGCTGCTCTGGCCGCCGGAAGGGAAAACACGCGTGCCGGTCTCTGCTGTCCATGGAGCCTGCGCGCTGGCCTGCCTGCTGATCGCGCTGATTCACTTTGCGCTGCTGCCCGGCGCGCTGTTGGGCGTTCTGGGCGCCGCGCTGCTTACCCTGGGAGCGATAGACCGTTATGTGCATGCCAATCCAAAATAGACCTCGCCTCCGGCTTCGGCACGCCTGCGGACCGGCGCTTCTGCTGGCCTTCTGGGGCCTTGTCGCGGCGTCCGCAGCGAAAGCGGACGATCAGGCGAAGGCGATTCTGCAGCAGGTCCAACACACCTTCGATACCCTCCAGACGCTCACCGCCGATGCGACCGTCACCATTCACGATCTGGATCGGGTGCAAACCTCGCGGATGACGGGAACGATCCAGTTAAAAAAGCCGGATCTGTTTCGCCTGGAAATGAACGGCGACGACAACTCGCAGATCGTTTCGGACGGGAAGACCCTCTGGTTCCGGCTCGGCGCGCCCCCGTATCCTCTGTCCTACAAGCGTCTTGCCGCCGATCCAGACGGGCACGATCTCACCGGAATCTGGACGAGCGCGACCACCCTCTTCTTAGACAGGAAACGGGGCAGGTTTGACTATCCCGACTTCCGCAAGCCCTCCCTGGAGAATGCCCGCTATGCGGGCAGCTACCGATTCGGCGACGTCGATTATGCCTGTGTCGAAATCGTGATGCCGCTGGAGCCTAAAGGCAGCGAGACGATCCGCTACTACATCGGGCCGGATAAGCTCATCCACCGGATGACCGTCCAGGCGCGGCCGGAGGGCGGCGCAACGGATTATGAAGCCGAAATCCGTAACGTCAAGACCGACGTTCCGCTGCCGGCAAAGACCTTCGCCTTTCAGCCGCCTCCCACGGCAGAAGTCTATGAAGAGGACTATCCGTATCAACAGATGTTCCATAAAGGCGTCGCGGGGCTGGATTTCCGCCTGCCGCTTGCGCAGGGCGGCCAGGTACATCTGGCCGACGTGCTGGAGCACAACCAGGACGTGGTCCTTGTGTTCTGGTCCTCTTCCCGTAAGGAATCAGTGAAGGCGCTCTCGGACGTGCAGGAGAGGTATTCCCGGCTGAAGAGACCGGGGGTCGCCGTGATCGCGATCGATCACGGCGACTCGCCGCGGACCATCCGCGCGATCATGGCCCGGTATAAGATCACATTTCCCATGGCGATGGGAGGCCCATGGAACGGGAAGAACTACGGGATTTTCCGGAAGTACAATATCATCCTGTATCCGATGGCTTTTCGGATCAACAGGAAGGGCGAGCTCGCCGGTGTCGAGGCCGGCGGCGCCGACAATATGGTCACGGCGCAGGATGATACTCCCTAGCGGCCAGGCCGGTTCGGAAGGCCGGCACAAGCCGGGAAGCAAGCAAAAAGCGTAAGCGATGCAAACTTCCCATAAAATAGGGCCTCGGACTGCTATTCAGAGGCGATGCCGAGCGTAAGAGGAAGTAATCCAAGCAAGGGGTATTCCACATGAAGGCCGTTATCATGGCAGGTGGAGAGGGGACGCGCCTGCGCCCGCTCACCTCCCAGCGTCCCAAGCCGTTGGTGCCGGCGCTCAACATGCCGATCATGGAGCATATCGTGCTGCTCCTGAAGCAGCACGGCATCACCGACATCGTCGTCACCCTCCACTACCTGGCCGATGCGATCGAGGGCTACTTTGGCGACGGATCGGAATGGGGCGTCAACCTGATCTACTCGGTCGAGGACACCCCGCTCGGCACCGCCGGCAGCGTCAAGCAGGCCGAGGAACACCTCAAGGACGATACCTTCCTCATTATCAGCGGCGACGCGCTCACCGACCTCGACCTCGAAAAAGCCATCGGCTACCACAAACAGAAGGGCAGCGTGGCGACCATCATCCTCTCGCACGTTCCGAACCCGCTGGAGTTCGGCGTGGTCATTACCGATGAGGACGGCCACATCCGTCGCTTCCTGGAAAAGCCCTCCTGGGGCGAGGTCTTCTCCGACACCGTCAATACCGGCATGTATCTGCTGGAGCCCTCCATCTTCGAGTACATGGAGACGGCGAAGGTCTACGATTGGAGCCAGGACATCTTCCCGCGCCTGCTGCAGGAGGGCAAGCCGCTCTTCGGCTATATCATGGATGGCGACTACTGGTGCGACGTAGGCAATCTGCAGCAGTACCGGGAGGCGCAGTACACCGTGCTGGACGGGCACACGCGCCTGCTGCGCGACGAAGGCGGCGCCGAGGCGCACGCTGCCGGAGTGTGGGTAGGAGACGGCTGCGACATCGATCCGACGGCCCAGATCCGTCCGCCGATCATCATTGGGCGCGGCTGCAAGATCAAGGCGGAGGCAGTCGTCGGCCCTTACTCGGTCATCGGGGACCACACCATCATCGAAGAGCGGGCCAACGTGCATCGCTCGGTCCTCTGGGACAACGTCTACGTCGGCGTGGATACGCGCCTGAACGCCTGCACCGTCTGCTCGCATGCCACCGTCAAGCAGGACTGTGTGGTGCAGGAGGGCGCGGTCATCGGCGACCGCTGCCGCATCGAGAACGATTCGACCATCCGCACGCAGATCAAGCTCTGGCCGGACAAAGTCATCGAGGCGGGCAGCACCGTCACCATGAGCCTGATCTGGGGCCAGAAGTGGGCCGGGTCGCTGTTTCGCAAGCAGGGCGTCATGGGCATCGCCAACATCGAGATGACGCCCGAGTTCGCCTGCAAATTGGGCGCTTCCTTCGGCGGCTCGCTGCCGCGCGGCGCCACAGTGGTCACCAGCCGCGACTCCGGGCCGGTCGCGCGCATGATGAAGCGCGCCGTCATCTCCGGCCTGCTCTCGGTGGGCGTCAACGTCCTGGATACGCGCTCGATGCCGCTGCCCATCGCCCGCCACAGCATCCTGGGCTCGCAGGCCGGCGGCGGCGTGCATGTCCGCCTGGCGCCCAACAACCCGCGCATGGCGCTGATCGAGTTCTTCGACCAGAACGGCATCAATCTTTCCAAGAGCGCCGAGCGCAAGGTAGAGACGATCTTCTTCCGCGAAGACATCCGCCGCGTGGACGCCAATCAGGTGGGCATTCTGGAGTTTGCAGGCCGCAGTATCGAGCAGTACGCGGAAGATTTTTCGCGTCACCTGCAGATCGAGCCGGTGCAGCAGCGGCACTTCAAGATCGTGGCCGACTTCGCGTTCGGGCGTCTGGCCAGCGTCTATCCTACGCTGCTGGGCCGCCTGGGATGCGACTTGATCGCCCTCAACGCCTATCCGGACGTACAGAAGACCCCCAAGACGGACGAGGATCGGGCCGCGCTGCTGCCGGATCTGGCGCAGATCGTGCGGACACTGCATGCCGAGATCGGCGTGCTGTTCGAGGCGGACGGCGAGCGCATGACGCTGGTGGACGAGACCGGCGCGGTGATCGACGGCGACAATCTGCTGGCGCTGACGGCGGTCCTGACGGCGCGCACCCGGACGCGAGCGCGCCTCGCCGTGCCGGTGACCGCTCCGCGCATGATCGAGCCGCTGGTCGGCTTGCACGGAGGGATCGTGGTGCGCACGAAGACGGACTCGCGCGATCTCATGCAACTGTGCAGCGGCGAGCCGGGTCGCGAAGGCCGCGTGGATTTCGCGGGGGACGACGCGGGCGGATTCATCTTCCCTGAGTTTCAGCCGACCTTCGACGCGATGTTCGCCTTCGGCAAGCTGCTGGAGATGCTGGCCGTCACCGACCTGGACATCGCCGAGCTGTTCGCGGAGCTGCCGCCGGTCCACATGGCGCGTCAGGAGGTGCGCTGTCCCTGGGATTTCAAGGGGCGGGTCATGCGCGTGCTGACGCAGGAGGCCGATGCCGCCGCCAAAAAAGACGGGCGCCGAGTCCAGTTGATCGATGGCATCAAGCTCTTTTCCGGCGATGATTGGGTCTTGATTCTTCCCGACGCGTCCGAGCCGGTCTTCCACGTCTATGCCGAAGGCGGCAGCCAGGAGACCGCCGACAATCTGCTCTGTCGCTACGTCGAGAAGATCGAAGCGGTGCGCGGCTGAAAAGCGGGGATGCCAGCCCTACGGGCTGGGAAAGGGAGAAAAGACAATGCGAAGCTATCTAGGCAACATCGGCGTGGTGGTCGTGATTACGGTAGGGGTCATGTCTTTGTTTGCCGGGGCGGGCGCGCACCGGCGGCAGGGCGATGTGAACGCGGAATGCGTCAGCAATATCGGCAAAGTGGCGACCGGCCTCGCTGAATATGTCCAGGATTACGATGAGACCTTCCCCATCGCTACGACCGGCGCGCAACTGGAGAACGCCATCCTGCCCTATACGCATGATGTCGGCGTCTTTACCTGCCCGGCGACAGGCCTTCTCTACAAGCCCGACGCAAAGATAAGCGGTCAGCCAATGGCTGCTATCACAGGAGACTACGGCACGATCCGGGTGGTCATGGATGCAAAGAAGCACCCGGATGGGCTGTTGACGGTGGCTTTTCTGGACGGGCACGTCACGCATGGCGGCGTGGACCAGGCCGATCCGAATACCGAATGCGCGAGCAACGCTAAACGACTGACGCTCGGCTTGATGATGTATGCCCAGGACTACGATGGGTATCTGCCTCCCATGCAGTCTCCCACGAAATTCCAGAATGCCACTTATCCGTACATCCGCAGCCACCGCCTTTTCCGCTGCCCGGCGACGGGCCTGCACTACGTGCCCAATGCGGCTCTGAGCGGCACCAGCATCTCCTCCTATTCCGATCCGTCGACGGTTGAAGTTTTGCATGATGCACAACCTCATTCGGACGGCCTGTCCACTTACTCTTACCTCGACGGGCACGTCGTGCAAAAATAGAGAGAATCCCTATGAGCATGCTATCGGAGATACTGGCGACCAAGCGCACGGAAGTGGCGCGGAAGCGCGAGCGCGTTCCGCTGGAGTTGCTGCAGGAGCAGTTGATCGACGCGCCGCCGCTGCGTGACTTCCGCGCCGCCCTCGCCGGCGCACCGGGTCCAGCCCTGATCGCCGAAGTAAAGAAGGCGTCTCCTTCTAAGGGCGTGATCCGGGAGGACTTCGATCCTCTGGAGATCGCGCGCATCTACGCCGGCAACGGCGCGGCGTGCCTGTCGATCCTGACGGATGAGACCTATTTCCAGGGCAAGCTGGGTTATCTGCGCCAGATTCGCGAGATCGTCTCGCTGCCCCTGCTGCGCAAGGACTTCATCGTGGACCCCTGGCAGATCGCCGAGAGCCGCGCGGCGGGCGCCGATGCCATCCTGCTTATCGTCGCGGCGCTGTCTCCGCCGGACCTGTGCGAATACCTGCGGCTCACCCGGCAGTATGGGTTGGCCGCGCTGGTTGAGGTGCATGATCGGGCGGAGATGGCGGAAGCGCTGCAGGCCGGGGCCGATCTGATCGGCATCAATAATCGGGACCTGCACACCTTCCGCACTTCGCTCGACGTGACGCTGGATCTGCTGTCGGCGTTTCCGCCCGATCCGAATCGGCTTATCGTCAGCGAAAGCGGAATCTTCACCCGCGCGGACGTGGAGAAGCTGAAAGCGGCCGGCGTGGACGCGATTCTGGTGGGGGAGGCGTTGATGCGTGAGGCGGATATTGCCGCCAAAATGCACGCATTGCTGGGTACTGAATAAAGCCGGGCCTTGAAATACCCGCCTGCGGGGCCCCTTCCCCGCTGTCCTTCGGACGACCGTCCTGCGGACGGGAAAGCTTGGAGGCTCGTGCAAATACCGAGTTCCCGGACAGGCTCTAAGGGAAGAATGCGCGAAGGACTTTGCTCCTTCGCGCATTCTTCCCTCGCGGTTTCGTTTCCGCGTTAGCTCTAAAAGCGGTAATGATGTCCAGCGTGATAGCGGTGATGGGCCGAATGGCGCGCGCCGGGCGCGTGTTTGCTCGCCGCGGACGGATGGACCGCGGGACCGGCGGCCAGCGCCGGATTCGCCCGGAAGTAACTGGGAACGACCAGGGCCAGCAGCGTCAGGCACAGGACGCCTAGCAGCCCGGTAACGACCAATCCGCTTTTGCCTCTGGGCCGGGAGCGTGGGCTGGCTGAACCCACACTGTGACGGCTTCGGGGCTTAACGCCGCAACTGTTGCACAGTGCGCCTTTGAAAGGCACCGGCGCGTTGCATAAAGGACAGACTTCTGTTGCCATTGGGGTAACCGTCCTTAAACTCAGCGGCCATGCTCTTTATTTGGTTTTTAGCGTACCGGCGGCTTTGCCTCCTGCGCTTGCCGGCGATCCGCCGTAGTGATGGGGAGAGGGACCCCTTCGAGAGAGTTATGCCATGCCTGCCAGGGATGTCTCGCTGTCGAAACTGCCGGAATTTGCCGGGAAAGATCGGTTCGTTAAGAAGAGAATGCGCGTGGTGTTTCTAGCGGCCGTACTCAGCCTCGCCATGCGCTCCGCCGCCGGCACTGCCGGGCAGGCGGCATCCTCTCCTCCACCCCTCGAAGTCACGCTGCCGAGCGCGGCACCCAGCGGCAATCCGATCGTCGATCGCATCTGGCTGACCTTCTATCCTGCCGTCTCTCCCACCGGCGCGCCGGCTCCGGCGGTCGTCGTGCTGCATGTGCTGGGAGAGGAGGCGGGCACCTTTCGCCTGATACAGCAGTTCGGCCGCTATCTGGCTCAGCACGGTATCGGCGCGGCCGTGATGACACTGCCCTACCACATGCGCCGTCTGCCGCCGCACGATTTTCCCATGGCGCATTTCCTCTCCGCCGATCTGAGCCGGGTCTATCAGGCCTTCGACCAGAGCGCCTCGGATGTCAGCACGGTCGTGACGTGGCTGCAGCATCAGCCTTCGGTGGACCCGAACCGTATCGGCGTGGTGGGAGTCAGTCTGGGAGCTATCGTGGGTCACCTGGCGATGGGCCTGGATTCGCGCTTGACCGCCGGGGTCGCCATCCTGGGCGGAGGCGATATTGAGGGGCTGTATCACCGCAGCCTGCTGGTCAAGGTGGAGCATCCGCATCTGCCCCGGAATCTGCCGGCCAGAGACCGCATTCTGCTGGCCCGGATCGACCCGATCACCTACGCGGACAGGAACCGGCCACGCCACGTGCTGATGATCGAGGCAGCGCGGGATTTTCTCCTTCCACCCTCCAACGCCACCCTGCTCTGGAACGCGCTGGGACGCCCGCCCATCGAGTGGCTGGATACCAACCATTATGCGCCTGTTTTCGTGGCGCGGTCTCTCATGCGCGCTTCGGCGGCCTACCTGGACTCGGTATGGAGCGGCGCCCCGCCGCGGGTGATGCGCCTTTCGGTCCCGACCGTCAAGCTTGGGATGCTGGCGGGCCTGGATTCGGTCGTGACTCCGGCAATTCAGTGGCAGGTGATCGAGCTGGGAATACGGCGGGACCACATGTCGCTGTTCAATCTGAATATCGGCTGGAGTGGTCGCGGACCTTTCGTCGGTCTGGCCGCTACGCTCAACGCCTACATGGATCTGGGTATCGGGCACCGCTTCAACGGCAAAGGGGTTCGGCCTTATCTCTCTTTTCATCTCGTGTTTTGAGTTTGGTGGTTCCTTTTTCTTGGAAAGCGCTACCTATCCGGTCAGAAGGAATCCGGAGGCCAGTGTGTAACAGATTCAGCATATCCTTGTGCGAAAGGAACCGTGAGAAAGATTCGGTATGATGAAGGATACGCAGCCGCAACAGGCCCCGCCTCTCCCACAAATTCCCCTTCTCCTGCGGACCCTGGAGAGCCCCCGGCTCTGCAAGTGGAGGGAGCAGGAAAAGGCTGCCCGGTTGCTGGGTTACCTGCCCCAGGATACGGCATGGAGTTACTCCGTCGCTCCCAGGCTGCGAGCCATGCTCCAGTGGGATACCTGGTCTATAGGGAACAGCGCGGCGGATAGCAGCAAGCTGTTGTTCTACCGGCTCCTGCTCGTCAGCATTCCGCTGGCGCTCGTTCTGACACGGCTTATGAGCGGTCCTGCCAGCCCGGACCCGAATCACTGGATCTCGGCTTTCTTTGGGAATCTGATCGCGGCCAGCCTGATGGCCTTTCTGCCTGTCAGCCTGGTGCATGCGGCCATCAACGATCATTATCTCCATCGGGTGCGCGCTGCGGCGGCGGCATCGCTGGCCCGCCTGGGCGACACGGAGAGTATTGGCCTCTTGATAAAGGTCATCAAAGCCAACTGGGGACTGCAAAGCTCTACCGGATGCTGGCAGTTGATGGGGGCTTGCCGGAAATCGCTGACCCGCCTCCTGCCCACGCTGACCGAAGCCGACTATGGCCGGCTTCCCAGCGTGACGACGCCGAGCCTGTGCTGGCTTTTGGAACATTCGGGAGAGCCCTTGAATCTGGAGATCCTGGAAGCATTGGGCAAAGTGGGGGATGGGCGGGCGGTGGCCTGCGTGGAGCGTATCGCCGCAGGGCGGCCGTCTGCGTTGCAACAGAAAGCCGAGCGTATTCTGCCCATCCTGCTGGAGCGCCAGCGGCAGGAGAACGATCCTAAGATTCTGCTGCGCCCTTCGGATGCCACCGGGGTGATGCAGGCGGGCTTGCTGCGCCCTTCGCAGCCAATTCGCGATGCAGGCCCGGAGCAGCTGCTCCGGGCCTGCACGCGGGAAGAAGAAGCCTAACGCCTGTTCGCTTAATGGGTAACGATGGTGCCCATTTGAACGACCTCGAAGGCGCTGCCCGGCACATTCTTTAAGGTATGCAGCTCATCGTTGTTCCAGCGGGGATCGGGCGTGCCGCTGATATACCAACTGCTGCCGTTGTCCGCCACGAACATGCCGTACTTCTTCAAAGCCGTCAGGATCACCTGCGCCGAATAGGGAAAGCCGCTGATGTCGAAAGAGGCTTTCAGCCGGACCCGCATGCCCATCGGGGGCAGGTTCTTGCTGGTATAGCTGCTGGCCCAGTGGCGGGCCGGGTAGACGAAGGCATGGCGAGTGCGCTTGACGGTGAAGCGCAGCGCATGGTTGATGACGCCCTGGCCGTAGACCTCATCGTAGCGGACCAAGCCCGGAAAGATGGGCAGTCCGGCCGCATCGGCGGAGGTCCAGTACAGGGGACGCAAGGCGTCCGAGCTCAGATCGAAGAGCGCGCCCGATCCGGCCGTCCATGCGGAATAGTCGGCGTTGGGCCAGGCATTGAACATCTCGTAGAGCTTCCAGTTGTCCCGGTCGACGATCAGAACGTGCCGGTCGCCCGTGCTGCTCACGCCACCCTCGATGGGCGCGTCGGTAGGGATCGGGTAGGGACCGGGATCGCTCTGGCTGGCCCACTTGAAGCTGACCGGGATCAGCGCCTGGTCGCCCGGCACGACGATGTAGGGAATGCCGATCGGCTCGCCGTTCCACAGCCCGCTGCCAAAATCGGGGTGCAGGCCGGTGGACAGGCCGATGCTGTAGATCAGATTGTAGGAGTTGGGATCGACGGGCATTGCGGAGATGTCCGTGTTCCAGGGGTTGTCGTCGGGAAAGGGGCGCGCGCCGTGCATGTCGGCATCGATGCCCAGGTCCGGTACCTGGGCGCGGGAGATCCCCACGCCGCCGCACAGCAAGAGCGCCAGACAGAGGCCGGCGCGTACCACACGTGTAAACGAACGTGTAAACGAAAACGAAAACAGACTCATCAACTTACTCCTGACGTCGGTACAGAAAGGTAGATCGGGCAGCCAAAAGCGCGCAGATGCCGGAACGAGACTCATGGCTGAGTCGCCGCCCACAGCGCATCTGCAGGGCCGGCTGCTTAGGGCTGGCACGATACAGCGGGGTATTTCGGTGCGGAAGCAGGTACGTCAGCAATAAGGTGACAACAGGGGAACAGCAGGTTTGACCGGCGACCGAACATCGGAGGCCCAACAGGGGGCTTGCTGCGACGCGTGCTTGCCTCTGCATTCTCGGCAGAGAGAGGCCCGGACTTTATGAGAAGTATTGCCTGCTTTACAGGCAGGCAAAAGAAAAGTCCGTTAGAGCAAGAATCGGACGTTGCAGCAATATTAAGGACGGAGAGGCAACGCGCTTTGGTTCGCTGTCACCCGCTCAGCTTTTAGGGAAGGCGGTCCATCCAGGCATCCGCCTTCTCGTCGTAGCCGGGATGGGCATGCGGCGGAATCAGGCTGGCGGTATTTCGGTGTGGATGGCGGTAGGCGCGCATAGGCGGCTTTTTCGGAGCTGGCGGCGCGTCCACGCGCTTATGCTCTACGGAAACTCCGGCCAGGGCCAACTGCAGCCGCCGGCTCGCTGCCGGGGTGGGCCGCCGCTCCATGCGCGGAGCGGCTCGATGGACCGGCACCGGGGCAGGCAGGCGAGAGGCTGTCTCCACAATACGATAATGCGCGGGATGCGGCGCTAACCGGCGCGCCTCCACAAGAGGAGGCCGGGCCTTCGGAGGGGCCGGTACGGCGAGTTTATGCCGGAAGTGGGGGTGGCGGCGCGGCCGGAGGACCGCTGCCGGCGTCTCCGGTCTCGCAGGCGGCTTTGCCGCCGGAACGGGCGACGATGCCAAAGCGTGGCTGCCCTGCAGCGCCTCCGGCAAGATCGCGATGGCCGGAGGCCGATTGGCCGGCGTGTGGGAGGATTCTTCCGGCAGGACCTCCGGCGGCTCGACCGGATCGGGAGGAACGGGCCGGTAGTGCCTGGCGGTCGCCGTCGCTCCGTTATCGGAATCGGAGCCCAGGAAGCGGCTGTACAGCACGCCTGCGCCGGCGAACACAACGATCAGCAGCGCCCCGCTCATCAGCAGGGCCAGCAGTCCTCCACGGCCTGGGCCGCGCCGCTTCCTTGCCTGGGGAGCATAGGCCGGCTGCCGGGACTCGTGCGACAGATGGCCGCCCGGCTCGATGGCGTGCCGCGTTTTCGGCGGCGGGTCCGCCGTCTTTGGAGCCGTGTAGGCCATCAATGCCTCGGCAAACCCCTGCAACTGCGGTCCCAAATCGGATACACGCACCGGCGTCTGTGGGCCGCTGTCTGTGCTTTTGGGACGCGCCGCTGCGCTCGGAATCGTTTTGGGCGTCTCGACTCGCCTGTCTACTTCCGCCAGAAGCGATTCCAGGCGGGCGATGCGCTCTTTCTGACGCGCTAATTCTGCCAACAGGTCGGAGCCAGGCTCCGGAGAAGCAGCCGGATCGGTCTCGGACATAGCGACCCTCCTCAAGCCATCATGCGCGCAGGATGGACGGGCTGCGGGGCGTGCTGCAGGGGCGCTGCGGGGGACTTGCAGACAGGCGCAACGTGCCGCCCGAAATAATCTCACAAGGCCGGTTTTTCCAGCGGTAATTCCTAATACGAAAGACCGGCCATTTTGTTCCTCTATCTTCTCATTTCGCCACTTTATCTTCCCCTTCCTTCTCTATTTTACGGCTTGCGATAGAGGGTCAGGAGGGGGCGGGTGTAGAGCAGGTCTTCCGGCACGCCGACCCCTTCGCGGTTGGGCGGCAGGCCGAGCAGCGTGGGCGGCGCGAAGACCAGGCGCGTATCGTTGGCGGGGATAGATCGGACGAAGCGCACCGGGCCGGGCAGATGCAGGCGGGTGACGGCGTTGACGGTCTCCAGATTAGAGAGGACCACGTAGTCGGGCGGCGGGGAAAGGACACTGGTATCCCATTCGACCGGAGGAATGCGCAGGGTAAAGCGCGTCGTCTCGGCGGCAGCTTTGGCGCGCTGGGGCGCGGCGGGCAGGCCGAAGAGGGGCGAGAGCGGCGGGGAGGTGAACCAGGGAATGCGGGCAAAGGCGATGGAGGCGCCCTGGGGCGCGTTGCGCTCCAGATAGTCGGCGGCCTGGTCGCGCGGGTCGCGACCGGTCATGGAGAGATTGAAGCTGAAGGCCAGCAGGAGCGTATAGAGCGCGACGAGCGTTCCGATCGCTGCCAGCGCCTGCCGGAGACGGCGCTGGGGGAACGGCTCGGCGAGGAGCCGGGCAGCCCAGAGGCAGAGGACCGGCAGCAGCGGGATCATGTAGCGGGCGAAGCGGACGGCGGACAGGCTGGTCGTGAAGTAATAGAGCAGAAAGAAGGAGAGCAGTATCCCGTCCTGCGGCGTGCGCCGGATGCAGGCGAAGACGAATCCGGCGAGGGCGAGCAGAAGCAGCGGCTCTCCCAGGCCATAGCGCAAGGAGGCTGTGAGATGGTACCACCAGCCGGGTCCGGTATCCACGAAGAGCAACTCGTGGCCGGTGCGGGCGTGCTCGAACAGCTCGTAGCGCACGCCGGAGCCGGGATAGGTCCCGTTCCAGAAGGCGTTCCAGTCGAGCCAGGGGCCGGGGCAGGCGATCAGAAAGGCGGCGGCGGTCACGCCGATCAGCGCGGCGAGCTTGAGGGGAAGATGATTGGCGCGTTCGCCGGAAGGCCGGGCCAGCGCGAGGGCGACGAGAGGCGCGAGGAGCACGCAGCCGGTGTTGTATTTGGTGGCGGCGGCCAGTCCGGCCCAGACGCCCGCCCAGATCACATTCTTCCAGTCCGGCTGCTTCCACAGGCGTGCCGCCCAGAGCAGCGCCAGCGTTACGAAGAAAGTCGCCGGCACGTCTACGGTCAAGAAGTGCGCGTGCTGGACGGCCAGAGGCGCGATGGCATAGAGCAGGGCGGCAGTGAGTCCGACCCGCGTTCCGTACAGGCGCCTTCCAAGCGCAAAGAGGAGGGGAATGGTCGCCGCGCCGAGCAGCGCGGTCACGATGCGCCCGGTCAGAAACAGCGCGGCGTTTTCCGGGGCCAGTGTGGCCCACTGCGCCGCCGTCGGCTGCGCGCCTTGCGGGATCGAGAGGTTCGGCGTGGTCGGGATCAGCCCCCAGCCGCGCCCGAAGGTCTGCGCGAAGCTGACCAGATAGAAGTAGAAAGCGCCGTAGTTGTAGAACTGGATGTCGAACTGGCCGTGAGGAATGTCGGCGGCGCGGGCCGCATTCAGGTTGATAGATTCGTCCGGATGATAGGTTGCGAGGGGATGCCGGGCGTCCGGCAGGCTCCAGCCGATCCCCCAGAGCCGCAGCGCCAGTCCCAGCCCAATGATAAGCGCCACCAGGACGAGGATGCGTTTGTCCGGCAGCTTTCGGTCCCGGCTTTCGGCAGCCGGCTCTTGCGCGGTCAAATCAGCGCACAACCTCGGTGCGGACCTGCCGGGCAGGCCGCGCCCAGGGGGCGAACCACGCCGAATAGGCGATGGCTCCGATCAACAGCAGCAGCACACACACGCGTACGACAAACCAGCGGGTCGCCTTCTTCCGGCGCTCCCTCAGCGGCGACAATCCCATCGTGCTCGTTTTCTCCTCGGATTGCTTATTCTGCCCCATCGTCCTACCGGACGGAAAAGCTTTTCTCTGTGGTCTCCCTCGTTCTGAGTAAGAGGCAGAGGTCTACTGCTGATACAGCCTGCTCGCTTTTCTTCCTTGTATTTCTCTGTGTCTGGTCTCTGTGTGCCCTGTGGCTCTAGCGAGCGGAGCGAGCGGGTGGTGTATTCTTCGTGGACGCTGGCGGCGATTCGAGCAGCAGCTCCAGCAGGCGGCGGGCGCCGCGCTTGTCCAGTGGCTCGTTGTTGTTGCCGCATTTGGGCGACTGCACGCACGAAGGACAGCCTTCCGCGCAGGGACAGTCGGTGATGATCTCCAGGGTCGCCTGCAGCAGCTCATCGAGCGTGGCATAGGTCGCCTCGGCGATGCCTACGCCGCCCGGATAGCCGTCGTAGATAAAGATCGTCGGCAGGCCGGTGTCCGGATGGTCGGGATGAGAGACGCCGCCCACGTCCCAGCGGTCGCAGGTGGAGAGCAGGGGCATCATCCCGATGGCCGCGTGCTCGACGGCGTGGATGCTGCCGCCCAGATCGCCGCCCTCCGTCACCAGCGTTCGCCATAGATCGTTCGGCACGGTGAACCAGAACGCCTCCGTCTCGAACGTCTGCTCCGGCAGGTCCAGGTCCACGACCTCCAGCACCTCGTCGCTGAACAGCTTCTTGCGCCGGTAGCCCACCACGCGGTTGGTGACGACCACCTCGCCGAAAAAGGCCTGCGTCTGGCCGAGCGATCGGGTCGCTTTGGTGTCCAGAATCAGGATGTGCGAGTTCTCCCGCGCCTCCGTGTAGTAGTTGGCATCGACCGGGCGCACGTAAGCCGTCTGTTCCTCGATGTCCAGCCGCTCGACCAGATACGTCTCGCCCTGATGCAGATAGATAGCGCCCGGATGGACCGTCTTGAAGGCGATACCGCTCTCCACCGTGCCCACGAGCCGCTCGACGCGCGATTCATCCACGATCTTATAGGTGGCGTCGGAGGCGGAGCGGATGTTGACTTGAGCCGCCGGGTAGTCCCGGCCCGCGAAGCGCCACTTTCCGCCCTGAGTGACGACCTTGCCCTCGTCTTCCAGATTTTCCAACACGGCCTTAGCGTTCGGGCCGAAGAGGGGCAATTCCTCCCGGGAAAGGGCGCGCTCGTAGACGGCGCAGAGCAGGTGCTGGCCGAGAATGCGGCGGTTGTCCGGGTCCACGATGGCGCGCTCGTGGGGGCGGCCGAAGAAATAGCCGGGATGACGCATCAAGAACTGGTCGAGCGGGTTGTCGAAGGCGACCAGGATGGAGAGCGCCTGTTCGCCGCCACGTCCGGCCCGGCCCGCCTGCTGCCAGGTGCTGGCGATGGTGCCCGGATAGCCGGTCAGCACGGTCGCGTCCAGGCCGCCCACGTCCACGCCCAATTCGAGGGCGTTGGTGGCCGTGACGCCGATCAGCTCGCCCGTAAAGAGGCCCTGCTCGATGGCCCGCCGCTCTTTGGCCGTATAGCCGGCGCGGTAGGACATGATCCGTCCCGCCAGGCCGGGCGCGCGGCGGTCCAGGTCGCTGCGCGCGTAGCGCAGGATCAGCTCGGCACTCTTGCGGGCCTTGGCGAAGGTGATGTTTCTGATGCCCTGCGACACCAGGTCGGTGAACAGGCTGGTGGCCTCGACGTGCGCGCTGCGCCGCTGCGCCTGCTCGTCATCCACGAACGGCGGGTTCCAGAACACGAAGGTACGCGGACCGGAAGGCGCGCCGTTCTCGTCCACAATCTCCGGGTCCGCCAGGCCGGTCAGCCGCTCCGTCAGCTCGTCCGGGTTGGCGATAGTGGCCGAGCAGCAGAGGAACTGCGGATCGGAGCCGTAGTGGGCGCAGATGCGGCGCAGCCGCCGCAGGATGTGGGCCACATGCGCGCCGAAGACGCCGCGATAGGTATGGATCTCATCCACGACCACGTATTTCAGGTTCGCCAGGAACGCGCTCCAGGTCGTATGGTAGGGCAAAATGCCCACGTGCAGCATGTCCGGATTGGTCAGGACGATGTGCGCGCCCTTCTTGATGAAGCGGCGGTCGGCAGCGGGGGTATCGCCGTCGTAGGTGGCGAATCGCACGGTCGGGAAGAGGCCGAAGTCGTTGAGCTTTCCGAGCTGATCCTGCGCGAGCGCTTTGGTGGGAAAAAGGTAGAAGGCGCGGGCGCGCGGATTTTCCAGCACGGCGTCGAGGACGGGCAGGTTATAGCAGAGGGTCTTGCCGCTGGCGGTCGCGGTGACGACGGTGACGTGCTCGCCCTCGCGAGCAGCGTTGACGGCTTCGGCCTGGTGCGCGTAGAGCCGCGCGATTCCCTGGGCGCACAGCCGCGCCTGCAGGTCCGGATGGAGCGGGCGCTCCAGGTCCCCATAGCGGGCCTTGCGAGCCGGGATGCGCTGCACGTGGGCGATCTGCCCTTTATAGAAGGGCGCGCGGCGCAGATCGTTCAGGTAGCCGTTAAAATCCATGCTTACCGCGCTACCCTGGCTCGGGCCGATGGCGCGCCTTCATGCGCTCGACCCAGCGCACCAGCACGATGCTGCCGCCGTAGAGGATCAGCAGCGGAATGGCCATGAGAAGCATCGAGAAGATGTCGTTAGAGGGCGTGAACAACGCGCCCAGCGCGGCGATCATGATGCCCCACCGCCAGTGCTTAATCAGCCCCTCGGAGGTGATGAAGCCCAGGAAGGCGCCGCCCATCAATACCACCGGCAACTGGAACGCGATGCCGAAGGCCGCGATCATCTTCACGAAGAAGAGGATGTAGTCGTTCGGGTCCTGGATCAGTACGGACGGCTGCGGGAAGTCATCCAGATAGGACAGGAACCAGTGCATGGCGTAGAACATGGTGAAGTAGGCCACCAGCACGCCGCAGATGAGCAGCAGGACCGAGATGGGCAGGAGCATCCGCAGCGGCCGGCGCTCCTGGGGTGTCAGGGCCGGCGCGATGAACAGCGCCAACTGCCAGAGGACCAGTGGCGAGACGAGAATGAAGCCATAGATGACGCTGATCTTCACCCGCACCAGGAACGGCTCGTGGAAGTTGCGGAAGGCGATGGTCACTGTATGCCCGGAACCAGGGTGCTCGATGAGCCATTGCATCTCTCGGGTCAACTGCTGGACCTGGGCCTGTGTCGGCGGGTTCGAGATCGAATTGGGGTCCAGAAGGGTAATGTCCTGAGAGGCGAGAGTACGCGCTTGCGTAGCATCCCGCAGGCGCATCTCCTTGGCCAGCGGGCGATAGAGCAGGCCATAGAGCGGGGTGAAGAACTGGTAGGCGATGATGGCCCCGACGACCAGGTAGAGGATAGAGGTGATGATGCGCTGCCGCAGCTCCGCCAGGTGCTCGGTCAGCTCCATTCGCTTCTCATCGTCGCGCGAACGTCGGTCGGCCATGCTTATCTTTGGACCGGGAACGGCAGTCATCGTCACATCCTCAAGAAGTTGCTAGTTGCTAGTTTCTAGTTGCTAGTAGGGGCGCTGCGAGCAGCGCCCTCCCTCCCCTCTCCTTACGAAGGAGAGGGGTAGGGGGTGAGGTTTTACTAGCAACTAGCGACTAGCAACTAGCAACTGTCCTGTCAGCATTATACTCAGAATCAAGCGGAGGGCGCAAGGTAACGCCCTCCGCTGAAAGGATCGCCGTGCCGTCCCGGCTAGTGATGGCCCTGCAAGGTGGTGGACAGGATGGTCCGGATCGTGATCTCGTGCGGGGCGCCGGCCGGTGGAAGGTTGCCAGCACCGGGCCGCGTCCCGCCCGGAAATCCGGGTGTGTTAGGCGGAGCGCCCATCGTGCCCCCAAAGCCTCCTGGGCCGCCCATCATACCACGCCTGCCGCCAGCCATGTTGCCGAACTTGCCGCCTCCCCCACCGGGGAATCCCGGAGGGCCACCGCCCGTCATGCCGCCCGGATAGCCGGGTGGACCACCACCCATCATACCGCGCATACCAGCGGCGCCACCCATGTTGCCGAACTTGCCGCCCGCTCCACCGGGGAATCCTGGAGGACCACCAGGATAGCCGGGAGGGCCTCCGCCCATCATGCCACCGGGCATACCCCCGGTGTTGGGAGGACCGCTAGCTATCTGCGTAGGAGGCGGCGCGCCGATCGCGGCGGTCGTCTGGCCCTTATAGGTGATCTTCTTCACCGTCTTGACCAGCGTGCCCGACTTGTAGGCCAGATAGATGTCCCGCTCGAAGTGGATTTCCGGATTCGTGATCGGAATGCCGCCGAGAGTGATCTCCTTGACCGGATGACCAGTGTAGGTCTGTACGATCTTGGCGGTCGGATAGCCGCCTTCCCATTCCAGGTCTACCAGCCGGTTGGTCAGCGTCACCCGCGGCTGCGTCTCCTTCAAGATGTTGGGAAGGTCCAGGGCCTGATGGGGTGTCAGCCATTCCTGGCCGATGGTGACAGGGCCGGACGGCAGGAGGGGAAGCTCCAGCGAATCGGTCAGCACGACCCCGCCGAGCTCGTTTGTCTCAGAGCCGCCGGTCTGATACAGCACGTGGCCCACTTGATCGATCTCGCGATAGAGCGAGTTGGGCAACTGGCCCGGATCGAAGACGGTCTCCTCGCCTCCGGCCACGTACGAGAGGCTGGTCAGCTTATCGCGCACCAGGGTCGAGGGCGTGCTGACATCGTAGACGTCCATCTCCAGCTTGCCGCTGTCTGCGGAGAGGTCCTGGTCGCTGGTGGTGGTTCCCGTCTCCGAGACGCCGCCGACGATGTAATCTTTGGCGTAGATCCCGTAGGTCAGCGCGGCGCCATCGCGGAACTTATAGCGCAGGTAGAGCAGGCTGGGGCCGCCGTGGATCTTGTTCTCGACCCGGACGCGGACCTCACTGGCTCCGCGCTCGGTCGCGCTGGCCGTATTGAATCCTGCGCCGGCCGAGGCGTAGAGCACGGCGCGGATGGTATGTTCGCCATCCGGAATGCCCAGGTCTTTGGTGTCCCAGACCCAACTGAAGAAGGGCTCTTCATGGGTGCTTTCCGAGGGCTGAACAGCCTGCAGGAACTGACCGTCGACAAAGAAGCCCACAAAGCCGCCGGGCGGGATGCTGGCGCGTGGAATCTGCACCCGGACCTGCTCGCGGACAATGGAGCCGTCCGGCGGACGGCGGATCGTAAAGGGAGCTTGCGAACCCTGCGCGCGCGCGCCGGTCAGGTGCCCCGACACGCTAAGGCCCAGGGCACAAGCGGCCAGCAAGAGCGCTTTGCGGCTAGTCATGAACTCCTCCTGATGTCTTCAAGACAAGCGTAGTGTATCATAGTCGATAAGGAAAGTCAACAGTTGCCCGACCGGCGTCAGGGGTGAGGGCTTGACACCCAAACCCTGACACCTATAGGATGGTGGCGGGGCGGTCTGCCGGAGAGAGGTTGCCTTGACAGGCTTTCCGGGTATCGGCTACTATTTTAGTCGGAAACGCGGCGAAGAAGGTTCAGAGAGACCTCATCCTTGACCCCTCTCCTGGAGAAGGAGAGGGGGATGGCTTTAGCCCGCGACGACCCGAAGGTTCGACTTTGCGTTTTAGAACGGGGTTTTCACCTCGTTGATGGAGATGAGTATGCAATATCGCGCTCTGGGCGAGACGGGATTGAAGGTGTCGGTGGTCGGGTTCGGCGTCTGGACCGTGTCCACGACGATGTGGGGGATCACGGACGATGCGGTCGGCACGGCGCTGTTGCGCCGCGCGCTGGAGCTAGGTGTCACCTTCTACGACACCGCCGATGTCTACGGCGACGGCAAAGGCGAGACCCTGCTGGCCGACGCGCTGGGGGACCGGCGCGGCGAGATCGTGATCGCCACCAAATTCGGCTATGATTTCTACAACTACCCCGGTCCGCAGCCCGGCCAGCGCGAGCGACCCCAGGACTGGTCTCCGGAGTTCGTTCGCCGCGCCTGCGAGGCTAGCTTGAAGCGCCTGCGCACGGATCGCATCGACCTCTATCAACTGCACAATCCGCGCCTCGACGCTCTGCAGCGCGACGACCTGTTCGCGCTGCTGGAAACCTTGAAATCCGAGGGCAAGATCCGCGCTTATGGCGCCGCGCTCGGCCCGGCGCTCAAGCCGGACCGCCAGATCGACGAAGGGCTTGCCTGCATCCGGCAGCGCCACGCCGCCGTGCAGATCATCTACAATATGCTCGAGCAAGTGCTGGGCGAGGCGCTTTTCCCGGCGGCGCAGCAGGAGCACGTTCCAGTTCTGGTGCGCGTTCCGCACGCCTCCGGCATCCTGGAAGGGACCTATACGGAAGAGACGCAGTTTGCGCCCACCGACCACCGCAGCCACCGTGTGGCGACCGACGCCATGCGCAAGCAGTGGCTGCTGGATGGCTTGAAGAAGGTCGAGAAGCTGGGCTTTGCAACGGAAGAGGCCGGCCGCACCCTGGGGCAGATGGCGATTCAGTTCATCCTGAGCGAGCCGTGCGTCGCCTCCATCCTGCCCAACATCTACGATGCGCGCCAGTTGGAGGAGTTCGCGGCCGCGCCGGAGACCTCGCCGCTGAAGGCGGCTGAATTGGAGCGGATCGCCGATCTCTACCGGCACGATTTCTATCTGGAAGCCGTGCCTTCATGAGAGGTCTGGCCCGCGCATCGGCGTGGCTGGGGGTGATGGTCCTGATCGCCGGGACGGCACAGGCCGGGCCGCTGCCATCCGTGCTGTCGGGAGGGGAAGACCATGCCGTCAGGCGATGGGACGCGGCGAGCAAGCCGGCAGATGCCGTCGGTACGCTGCCCGGCGCGATCGAGGCGCTGGCGGTGGATGGCAGCGGGGCGACGGTGGCCGCCGCCGGCGCCGACGGGACCCTCCAGGTCTGGAGCCTGGCGGACGCGCATTCCCTCTTTAGCGTGCATGCGCACGAAGGCGGCGCGCTGGCCGTGGCGTTCTCGCCGGATGGCAAGCGGATCGCTACCGGCGGCGCGGACCGGCATATCAAGCTGTGGAATCGCGCCGACAGCAAGCTTCTGGTCGATATTAAGGGCCATGATGATGCCGTTAGCGCCCTGCTGTTCACGTCGGATGGCAGCCTGCTGGTCAGCGGCGGCGCGGACCGGCTGATCCGCGTCTGGAAGGTCCGCTCGGCGGGGGCGCAGCGTTATGCGCTGGAATACCAGTCCAATATCGACGCGCACGACGATGCCATCACGGCCCTGGCGCTCTCTCCGGACGATAAGATCATTGCCAGCGTCTCCAAAGACGGCTATCTGAAGACGTGGCGCATGGATGGCGGCGGCCTGCTCAACCGTATCCGCGCCAGCGAACAGTCCGTGCGGGCCGTGGCCTTCTCGCCTGACGGCAAGATGCTGGCGACGGGCGGTGCGGACGGCAAAATCCGGCTGTGGGATGCGGCGAAAGGAACGCCGCTGCCGTTTGCCGGCGGGCCGGCATCGAAAGGCGTCGAGACGCTGGTCTGGACGCCGGACGGCAAGGTGCTTGTCAGCGGCGGTGGAGACGGCGTGCTGCGCTACTGGAGCCTGCCGGGCGGTCAGCCGCTCGACACGGTCGACACGAATGACGGCGCGGTGCATGCGGTCGTTCTGATGCCGTAAAAACAGACCTCACCCCCGACTCCCTCTCCTTACGAAGGAGAGGGGAGATTTCATTTGAAATCTCCCGCTCGATCCTTGAGGGAGTGGGGGAAGGGAGTGAGGGGTAAAGGGGACAGGTATGGAAAATCGCGGACGCGTGATGGTGCAATTTGCCTTCTATAAGTTCGATGCGGCCTGGCGGCGGCTGCCGCAGGAGGAGCGCGAGCGGGACAAGGCCGCGCTCGCCTGCGCGGTCGAGGAAGCTGCCGACGAGATGATGGTCCGCAGCTATTCGCTGGTCGGCATTCGCGGCGACTGCGATCTGCTGCTCTGGAACGCCGCGCCCGACATCAGTCTGTTCCAGAAGCACGGCTCGCGCCTGCTCAATACGGGCCTCGGCCGCTGGGCCACGCAGCCTTACTGCTACCTGGCGATGACCAAGACCTCGCAGTACAAAGACCCGCACGACCAGGGTTCTCCGGAGGGCCGGCGGCTGGTCCTGCGTCCGACCGGGCGCAAGTACCTGTTCGTCTATCCCTTCGTCAAGACGCGCGACTGGTATCTGATGCCGCTGGAGAAGCGCCAGGCGGCGATGACCACCCACATCGAGGTCGGCCACAAGTTCCCGACCGTCAAGCTCAACACCACCTACTCGTTCGGGATCGACGATCAGGAGTTCGTGGTCGCCTTCGAGACGGATATTCCCGCCGACTTCCTCGATCTGGTCATGTCCCTGCGCGAGACCGAGTCCAGCAAGTTCACCCTGCGGGACACGCCCATCTTTACCTGCGTCCAGATGCCTATCAAGGAGGCCCTGGACGCGGTCGGCTAGGGCGATGTCCGGGCTGGAAGCGGCGCTCAAGGCAAGAGCGCGAGTGCTGGGTTTCGATCTGGTCGGGATCACGACTGCGGAGCCGTCGGCGTTTGCGGAAGAGTACCGCGACTGGGTCGCGCGGGGTTACGCCGGGGAGATGGAGTACCTGGCACGCAACCTGCATCGTCGCCTCGACCCCCGCGAAATCCTGCCGGATGCTCGCTCCATCGTCGTCGCCGGCATGAACTACTACACGGACGTGGAGGAGGGGCCGGGCACGCCGCCCGCCGATCCGGAGCGTGCCGTCTTCGCCCGCTACGCTCGCGGCGACGACTATCACGACGTAATGACCGCGCGTCTGCGGGAGCTGCTGGCCTTTCTGAAGGAGCAGGCGGGCGAGGGCGCCGAAGGCCGGGTCTACGTGGATACCGGTCCGATCCTGGAGCGGGAGGTGGCGCGGCGGGCCGGGCTGGGCTGGTTCGGCAAGAACACCATGCTCATCAACACCCGGCGCGGCTCCTACTTTCTGCTCGGCGAAATCCTTACCAACGTTGCCCTGGAGCCGGACGCGCCCGCCGTCGGCAGTTGCGGCACCTGCACCCGCTGCCTGGACGCCTGCCCGACCGGCGCGATCATCGCTCCCTACCAGCTCGACGCGCGCCGCTGCCTCTCCTACCTGACCATCGAGATCAAAGGCCCCATTCCCGAAGACCTGCGCCCTGACCTCGGCGCTTCCGGCAACCGCATCTTCGGCTGCGACATCTGCCAGGAGGTCTGCCCGTTCAATCTCCGCCGCTCGGCCTCCACCGACGAGCCTGCCTTTCAGGCCCGCCCGGTGACCGACCATCCCCGCCTTCTCGATCTGCTGCAGTTGTCCGACGAGGACTTCCGCCGAGAGTTCAAAGGCAGCCCCGTCAAGCGCGCCAAGCGCCGTGGCCTCCTCCGCAACGTCGCCGCCGCCCTCGCCGCCTCCGACGATCCAGAGGCGGAAGCGGCTTTAGAACAAGCTGCTGCCAACGATCCCGAGTCACTCGTCCGAGAACATGCCGAATTCTCGCTGCGCGCTCTCCGGCAAAAGGAGCAGGCGTGAAAGCATCGCCCAGGTGAACAACGGCCCTGCAGAAAGCTCCACGAACGGTCGAAGGAGGAGACTATGGAAAAAAAGAAATTGGACCCACACAGCCCAGAGGTAATAGAGGCAGCCGTGGCACGCATACGCCGGATGACGCCGGAAGAGGCCCTGGCGTTTCTCACTTACCGGACGCCCGGTATTCCAGAAACCGATATGACGGGAATGTTCTCCGACAGTCCGGCACCAACGCGGACGGTGCGAGCGAAAGGATGAGGCCGATGACCTCCTGCCTGAAGAGAGGCGAACTCTGGCGGCTCTGGCTCACGCCTATCGAGAAGAGGTGCGTCGGAGCCAGGAACGGAAAGGACGATAGTTATGTCAACGGAACGCCCACGATTGTTTGAGAGATTGAAGAAGGGACTGGAAGAGGGCATTGCCCATGAGCGTGGTGAGCGCACGCTGCGAGTGACAGAAGTGGTGGTTCCCGAACCGCCGAAGTCCTATACTGCCGACGATGTACGCCGTATCCGTGCTCGGCTGAATATGAGCCAGCCAGGGTTTGCCCGGCTGCTGCAGGTATCCAAGAAGACCGTCCAGAGTTGGGAGCAGGGTACACGCCGCCCACAACAGTCTTCAGCCCGCCTACTTCAGTTCATAGAAAACCCCGAACTGTTGACCTCTCTGGCGCAGAATAAATAGCCTGTAATCTGAACGGTCGCCTATTAGGGTAAGGATTCGTGTAAAATCCACACACTTTTCTGGATCAGGCAGGGAGACCGCAGACCAAGGTGCGGACTACACCCCGTTAATATTAAGGCATGTATCTATATTTGATAATCATCCGCTATTTAATAATCATCCGCCCCATCCGGCTTATCTTTTGTCGTTCAACCAATCCAAGAACTGCTTCAACTTCTCTGACTTCTTCAACTTGTTTGCGATCTTGTTTTCTATCTTGATAAGAAGTGGCAACGTAACGTTATAGAGCAATGCAAATGCAAAACCAACCTCAAAGACCTGCGTCGCACCTGTTAAAGCAGTTTTAATAGATGATTTAATTAAAACAAGTTCTGCTGACGCTTTAACTAAAGGATCTTTAATCCCAGTCAACTGAGCTGGCTGCGGGTAACCATACGCCAAAAACCACCAACCTGCCAGAACCGCTGGATAGATCACGCCAGAGGCAAACACTTCGTTAATGAGATAAAGAGTTGCGCGAGGCCGCTTCTGAAATTGTCCGTTAGTAACGTGCATCGAACATTCGAGCCGTTTACCAGCCTCAATAAGCGCATGGCATTTTCGGATCCCATAGATTTCGTAAAAGCAAAGCCCAAGTGTAATGACAAAACCAAAAATTCCTAGTGGTTTAAGGAAACTCGGGGCGAAATCGTTCTTCACAGAAGCATCTGTCAATAAGAGAAATGCTCCACCCGCCGATGCTAATGGCAAAAATCCAAGCAATTTTGCTCGAAAGTCATCGATTGAGCGATAGCTTTGGCACAATTGGTCGTAAACCTTACTTAGAGCACCTAACAAAACCGGTTAGGTTGCTGTTAGGATTATGGAAGAAGCAGGTATGGCAAAACCACTTCTTCCCGATGAACTCTGGGCACTGATCGAACCGATCCTGCCCCCGC
>Ga0070739_10001033_pt1 | contig 44794 bp, 38 predicted proteins | sample Coa_R1_7_FD_66445 | JGI IMG/M metagenome (GOLD analysis project Ga0070739, IMG submission 66445) | Surface soil microbial communities from Centralia Pennsylvania, which are recovering from an underground coalmine fire - Coalmine... | ecosystem: Environmental > Terrestrial > Soil > Unclassified ...
CACACTCACGGCATGGACAATAAGGCTGGAAGAGGAGACATCCACTCCATTGGCATCGTTGATCTGGATCTTGATCGGGTAGACCGCTCCGCTCTTGACGGCTCGTGTTTGATCGTAGAGAGCTTGCACCGCATAGGCCACCGTATAGGTGACCGATTGGGTAGCCGTGTTGCCGGCAGGGTCGGTAGCGGTGACGGTGAGGGTCTTGGTGCCTGCCGAGGAGGTATCGAGGGGGCTGCCATTAGCGACCGTGCCGGTGCTGGTGCAAGACGAGTCAGGGTCCGTGCAACTGTAGCTGGCCGACACATTCTGGTTGAGCGTGTAGACCGACCCATTGGCTGGCATGGTAATGGTAATCGTAGGCGGTGTTGTGTCGCGATTTGCTGATATGACAGCAACCGTGTCGCTTCCAGCATTCGTAACATAGGCTATGCCTGTCACTGGATTGACAGCAACGTACTCAGGCTGGTTGATACATGTCGTCAGGACTTCTCGGACCGTGTTGGTTAATCCATCAATGACGGTGACATCGTTACTGCCGTTATCGATCACATAGATCGTGTTAGAAGCCGGATCGGCGGCCACGCCGGCTGGATAGGAGCCGGCGGGTAGCGATATGTGAGTAGTCTGGGTATTTGTGTTCCCGTTAATGACAAAAACCAGGTTGTCAATGGCATCCACCCCGTAGATGCCATTGGTAGCTGAGTTGATTCCTAATTCATCGACGTGTCCGGCACTCGTGGTGATTGTTGTTACCAGGTTTCCCGTTGCTGCGCCTAGGACGTAAATGGTATTACTGCGATTAGCGATATAAACCGTTTGTGTCACCGGATCAAACACGATGCCTTGCGGGCTGCCGATCAACGCTGTCCACTTTATGGTGTTCGTTGACCCGTCAACTGCTTGTACACTTCCTCCATAAAGGTTGGTGAAGAAGATGGTATTCGTAGTAGTATCGACAGCAAGATCAGCAGGGCCTCCTGCAGGAATTGATGTAATATTGGTACATCCTACTCCATCGAAAACATCGATTGTACTGCTGTTTTGGTTGGCCACATAGCCAAGTCCAGTTACACTATTGATGACCATGTTATATACTTGTCCACCCATAGGTACAGGCAATGTGACGCATAATTGATAATTGCCAGTAATGGCATCGATCTCGAAAACTTGGCCGGTTTGGTTGCCGGTGACAAAGATCTTATTCCTATTGGTGTCTACCGATACGCCTTGCAGGCGTTGACTTATACTACTTAATGGGCCTATGCATCCGGTGACCTGCTGTGCATCTGCGACTATAGGTTGTAGGCTTGTATCCGCTATAGCCAGAAGCATAAGAAGACCAGCATAAATCCGCCGGACAAGAGATAATGTAGTAAGCATGGTATGTTCTCCCTTTCTGAAAGCGCTCAGACATCTTGATTCCTGTTGCACCTGAGGTTCTTATCAGAGGAGAGAGCAAATGCAGGGAGATATTACCAGGCTATCGAAGAAAATACTTTGAGAAGCAGGAGAGGAATGGGTACAACAAAAGGACAACATTTTCACCGGGTGCCTACCATTACCGATCAACTTCTTTCGGCATGTTAGCGAAATAGGAAGCGGCGATCACAAAATGAGTGAAGTTATAGCCATAACGCCCCGAACAACGTATGGGGATGTTTGCACCAATTTGCTGATTGTTCAGCTCCACATCCATCATATGGGTACATAGGTAGCAAACGACCTTCAAGTGGTACCACTTGAAGGAGGTATACGTAGCCAGTACTGGTGTCTCCGGTCGAAGCGGCACGGTGCTGTCCTGCTGCATGCCCGTACAAAAGATGGCACCATCTCTAAATACGACTACAGCAATCTCGTCCTGCAGGTCGATTAGTTCCCCACGAAGCCTAACATGAAATGGACGAATAAACCCTATGGTAACTGGTTTGTGTATATCTGTCGCACAGATGCTGGCTTCAAATGTTAACAACTCTCCTGACCTAGCTTTGCGCGGAATGGCTATACCATCCCCCTGATTATAACCAGGATACGCCATGCTGACCCAACACCCCGGTCTGGAGCCTGGCACATGGATATACCGGCTGACATAGGCATCCTTGCCTTTCCAGATATTCTGTAATGAGGGTATCGTTCGGGTTCCATCCGGGTAGGCGTTGAAGTCCTCATCTAGCAGGGTCATGGTCGGAGTATAGACTTTAAGGTCATCGAAGAAGTTGAGCGAGGCGCCTTCGAGAAGGCATTGATTGAGAACTTCAGGCCCGTCTGCGGCGATGGCGGTCTCACGCAGCCAGCGGTAAGGATGCTTGACAATGGAGGAGGCGTAATCTGCTGTCATACAGCGGCCCAAGCGTTCCGAGGCACGGTGCTCGTTATCACCGGCTGGTCTGGCCTCTGCTACATTCTGCCTGCCCTGTTGCACCTGGGTGAACGCTCCGAATTGCCGTCGCAAACCGCTCTGCTTGTCTTCCACATCTACCAGAACACACGCTTTTGCGGGCCGCAGGGGAAACTGTGGCAATATGCCTTTCTCCAAAACAGGGTAGGATATTTGATGGAGGAACGGATGACCAGCATCATCTATTCCCCTAATCGTTATAGCCGCATGACTCCCTGCAGAAATGGAAAGGTCTCGCAGCCGGATTTCCAGAGCCGCCGCTTCTCTTAAGGAAGAGATCGGTTTAGACGCCGGGACCGCAAGCTCTTCTGCCTTCGCTTTACAGACTTCGCAGACCGGTAGATGCGCTTCGACATCCTCACGGTCGAAGGCATCGAGCTTGCCGGCGGCGTAGGCGGCCAACTGGCCGTAGGAAAGATGCGCTGGCTCGGCGGCAGCGGCGGCCTCCATATCCGACCGTAGACGCGTGACCGCCGCGCCTAGCCCGACGGCTTCCGCGAGACGGCGGCGGCACCGTGCGCACCCGGCAATATGTTTGTCGACGGCCAGAAGCTCCACAGGCGGCAGTTGCCGCCGCGCATACTGCTGTACCTGTTCCGCCGTCAGATGTTCCTGCATCGGTCTTGCCTCATGACGTATACGATGTGAGCGCGAATACGCCCCTATATTACCATTGCCAGTCGCGCAAGCGCCGCCCTAGCCGCTCGCGGGCGCTCTTACGCTTGTTGATGACCTGCTGGCGGGTCATGCCCAGCCGGCAGGCGATGACGAGGTCTTCTAGCGGCAGATCGATCCACAGTTTGGATAACTCGTCCTCGGACATCTCCAGCGTCTGAGCGATCTCGGCCAGGCCGGCGATGCCAGCGACCGGCAGCAGCGCGATCTCGTCGAAGCCCAGCAGGAACGCCCGCCGCTGATAGAGCGGCAACTGCTGTAGCTCCGCCCACACCTGTTCGAGATAGAGATGGGCGGATACCTCTTCCTCAACGTCGCTCCGCGCGTCGGGAAGCGCGGCAATCGCCTCCTCGGCCGCCTCTTCCTCCGGTCGCCCATTCACCACCACCGCGACCTGCGTATCGGTGCCCGTCCACTCCGATATGACGGCGACCAGGTCGTCCAGCGCGATCGGGCAGCCCACCCAATCAAAGACGGCGGCAGTGGAGGCGGCCAGATCCGTGTAGGAAATCTGCGCCTCCGCCAGCGCCGCGCGAGGATCGTTCAGCAGGGCCTCATAGCGCGCCACCGCGAACGGCTCAACGCTGCTATCCCGCCAGCAAGCGAGCCCGCACAGCCAGCCGCCGCCCGGTCCCTTCCATAAAGCCAGGCCCGGCCGATGAGAGAGCAGATGGGAAACGCTCTTCTTGAGATGCTGCCGCTGAGGATATTTGGCGTGGAGGCGATGCACGCAGGCGTGGTAGGCGATCCGGGCTGCGTACGCCCGAATGTAGTGGATCGGCTCCGCGTTCGGGTCATTCTTGAGCTGCTGCAAACGATGCACCAGCTCCATGCGGACCTCCGCGCAGACATCCTCGGCCTCCTGCGCCTCTTCTCCCAGGAAACGCTTGCTGGTGCCATCCAGGCAGGCGCGCAAATGGCGCTGGACCGCGCTCCGCGCCGCCGCGTCCGCATGCTCCTCGATCAACTCCATCAGCAGGCGTTGCTCTTCTGCTTCCTCCGTCGCCTGCAGATAAGGCGCTAACAGGGGGTCCATGGCCGCAAGGCTCCTTCTCCGGTAGCCCCAATCGTTCCGGAGGACAGGACAATGGCGACGGCATCCGAGAAGCCGCCAGGCCGCGCAATGGCGTAACGACAAACGCTTTCTTCGCGAAAGGATCGCGATGTGATAACAGTATACCTCGCTTGCAAGCAATGCTAACCAGAATAATAGAAGGATGTTAACGAACGCCGTGAGACAAAACGGAAGCCGCCGAGTAACCTATTACGCTTCCTCGCCCTACGTCCGTAGAGTACAATAGAGTATCAAAGAGCACCATTCAGGAAAGTCGGGATGCCGGATCGATCTCAAAACGAAATTCGGAGTGTGCTGCCGCCCAATCAGCTGTTGGCCGCGCCGGGCAAATGGCCCGTGGTGGGCGAGAAGGCGCCGCGTCCCGGCCCGGAACCCTGGCGGGTCACCGTTACCGGGCTGGTCGCGGATCCCCGCTCCTGGACGCTGGAGCAGCTAAGAGAGATGCCGCAGGTGGAACGCATCGTAGACATCCACTGCGTCACCCGCTGGTCCAAGCCCGGCGCGCGGTTTGGCGGCATTCCTCTGGCGGCGCTGTTGGAGCCGTGCGGCCCGTTGCCGGAGGCGCGCTTTCTCTCCTTCGTCGCCCGCAGCGAGCGCCATCACAGCACGTCTCTGCCCCTGCAGGAAGCCCTGGACCTGGGCGCGCTGGTCGCCCTCACCTACGAAGGCGAGCCGCTGGAAACCAACCATGGCGGACCCGTCCGCATGGTCGTCCCCGGTCGCTACTTCTACAAGAGCGTGAAGTGGCTGGAGACCATCGCGCTGCTGGCGGAGGACCGGCTGGGCTACTGGGAGCAGGAGGCCGGCTATCATAACGTCGGCGACCCCTGGCGGGAGCAGCGCTACATGGCGCCCAATCTCGACCGGCGGCAGTTACGCGCGGCGCTGGAAGCCAAAGACTTCTCCAATCTCGATCTGCGCAGCCTGGACGCCGCCGCTTACGAACTGGCCGGCCTGAAGGCCCGCAGAGCGCTCCTGCGCGATGCCGATTTCCGCCGGGCCAATCTGCAGCAGGCCCACTTCGAGGAAGCGAATCTCTCCAATGCCCATCTGCAAGGCGCCGATCTGCGGAACGCGCTCTTCACCAATGCCGACATAGAGGGCGCCGACTTCTGCGGCGCGGACGTGCGCGGAGCCGACTTTACCGGCGCCTCGCTGTTCGGCGCGACCTTCTGTCCGGAACATCCGGATGCGCCGCTCGGTCCTGCGCTCTTCGATCCAACAACCCGCATCGACGAAGCCGCCATCGACAAGCTGACACCCGTTCAGCAGGCGTTCGTCCGCGAAAAACTAAATCGCCCACCGGGTTGAAACCCTCTTCACGGGGTTAAAACCCCGTGCTGAAACACAAAGCCCGCCAAAGCGGGCTAAACCTTTAGTAAAGTCCTCCTCCTCAAATCTAGGGGAGGGGCTGGGGTTGGGGGCCTTTATGACACAACCGATCGTACAAGTAGATGCGTTTACGCCGTCGCCGTTTGCCGGCAATCCTGCCGCCGTGTGTATTCTGACCGGGCCACGTGACGCAGAATGGATGCAACAGGTGGCGCGCGAGATGAACCTGTCCGAGACCGCCTTCCTGCTTCCGGAGCGCAACGGCTACCATCTGCGCTGGTTCACGCCCGCCGTCGAGGTGGACCTGTGCGGGCATGCGACCCTCGCCAGCGCGCACGTCCTCTGGGAAGAGGGCCACCTGCCCGCCGAAGAGACGGCACGCTTCTTCACGCGCAGCGGTCTTCTCACGGCCCGCCGGGACGGAGACTGGATCGTCCTCGACTTCCCCGCGACGCCGCCCACGCCCACCGACGCCCCGCCGGGCCTGCTGGAGAGCCTGGACGCCTCGCCGCGCTACCTGGGCCGGGGCCGCTTCGACTACCTCATCGAGTTAGGCTCGGAAGCGGAGGTGCGTGCCCTCCAGCCGGACTTTACCCGGTTGGGACGCCTGGACGTGCGCGGCGTCATCGTTACCAGCCGCGCGGAGAACGGCCCTTACGACTTCGTCTCCCGATTCTTCGCCCCGGCGGCCGGGGTCAATGAGGATCCGGTCACCGGCTCGGCCCACTGTTGCCTGGCGCCGTTCTGGGGCGAGCGCCTTTCCAAGCCGAAGATGCTCGCCTACCAGGCGTCCGCACGCGGCGGCGTGGTGCGCGTCGAGCTGGCCGGGGAGCGCGTCCTGCTCGGCGGGCAAGCCGTCACGACTCTCCGCGGCGAACTCTTGACCGGGTGAGAAAAACCAAATCCCCCCTCTTCTTCGTAAGGAGAGGCAGGGGCGCAAGCCCCGTGGTGGTTTAGGGGGTGAGGTCCGGGTGAGGTCTCACCCCCTCAGGTTGTCTCCTGGCAGCGTCCGCAGACAGGAACGTGCGTGACGACGACCGAGACCTGCCGCTCCTGATCCTCGGTATACAGGTCGTCCTCGTCCGGATCGGCCTTGTTTACGAACCGCTCGAAGGTGGCCGCATCCACCCGCTCGCGGCTCACCCAGCGTCCGCAGTTATCACAGAGAACTCGCTTTTCGAAACTCGTCACGACCATCTTCTTTCTCCTGTTCCTGTGCGCTGCCGGGCCGTTTATCGGCCCGGCAACCAATACGACCGTCCTCCGGACGGAATGGCCTTCCTCACCTATCCACCCGGTCAGTTTTCCGGGGCGCATATACAATACGCGAGCCTATCGGGCGTGTTCCGGCAAGATAGAATTTTCCCGTACCGCAGGAATCGGGAACATCCGCTTCCCGGCTACGCCTGTATAGAGAATACCGGCTGACGCCGCGTTATTCCTGTGGAATCGGCGTTTTTTCTTTCGTTTGCCTGTGGACAAGGAGGTGTAGAATGGCGGTTGCAACAGAACAGGCGGTGGTCGCCGTCTATCGCAATCACGCGGATGCAGAGGAGGCCGTCCGGCGCCTGCAGCAGGGCGGCCTGCCGATGAACCGTATCTCGATCATCGGACGCGACTGGCAGGTACGGGAGGACGTTCAGGGATTCTATCGACCCTCGGATGCCGTCCTGGAAGGCGCTGGCGAAGGCGCCTGGGTCGGGGGGCTTTTCGGCCTGCTGGTAGGCTTTGGCTACTTCCTTTTTCCCGTCGTCGGGCCGCTGGTCGTGCTCGGCCCGCTGGCCGGACTGATCGCGGGCGCGATCGGTGGGGCCGGCATCGGCGCGCTGATCAGCGCGCTCGTAACTCTAGGCATCCCGCAGGAGCAAGCCCTTAAATACCGTTCCCGTCTGGAAGCCGGCGAATTCCTGGTGGTCGTACATGGCACGGCAGAAGAGGTCGCCCGCGCCCAGCAAATTCTGCAGACTACCAACCAGACCGACCTGCAGACGCACCAGCGTGTCGCCGCCTAAAAGCAGGGAAAAGATGGAAGGGAAAAGGGAAAAGAAGAAAGCGGAAGAGGGTTTTACTTTTCCCTTCCATCTTTTCCCTTTTCCCTATCTTTGGATACTAGAGGCGCTGCGGACACGGGCGGCGTCGATCTCCGCGCGTGTGGAAAGAAGCAAGTCGCCCGGCATGGTGTGCTTGAGCGCCGCCATCGCCACCCCATACTCCAGTCCGAGCGCGAGGTCGCCCTGCAAAAAGCCCATCAGAACGCCCGCGCAGAAAGCGTCGCCCGCGCCGACCCGGTCCACGATGCTGCCTACCGGAAGAGATGCCACCGAGCGGTCTCCCTGATCGTCGCAGGCCACCGCGCCCTCTTCCGCCACCGTAACGACCACCGTTCCGGCATGGAAGCGCGCCCGCAACTGCCGGGCCACCTCCGGCCCCTCGCCCGTAAGATGGAAGACGGCGGCGGCATCCCGCAGCGGGCAGAGCAGCACGTCCACCTGCGCCAGCAGCGGCTCCAGGACACGCTGCGCCGCCTCTGGTGTCCAGAGCCGGGCGCGGTAGTTGACGTCGAAGGAGACGGCGATCCCGGCCTGCCGGGCCAGCGCGAGGGCGCGTGCCGTCGCCTGGGCACAGGAAGGACTGAGAGCCGGCGTGATGCCCGTAAGGTGCAGCAGACGCGCGCGGGCGATCGTTTCCGCGTTGACGTCCTCCGGAGCGATCGTGCTGGCGGCGGAGCCGGCCCGGTCGTAATAGACGTCGATGCCGCGCGGAGCCGCGCCGAAGTCCAAAAAGTAAACTCCTGCCCGCGCCGACGGCGCCTCCTCCCACAGCACGCCGGAGGTATCCACGCCCCAGCGCCGAATCTCGTTCTCTATGCGCCGTCCGAGCGGATTGGCAGGCAGCTTGCTCCACCAGGCGGCCCGCAGACCCAGCCGCGTCAGCGCTACCGCCGTATTCGACTCCGCGCCCCCGATCCGAACGTCCAATGAGACGGCCTCCTCCAGACGCGCGTGCCCCGGTGGGCTGAGCCGCCACATCGTCTCTCCGAAGGTGACCACGTCCAGGTCGCGCTCTGCTCTCATTTCTGCGTTCCCAGATCCCAATTCTGAATCACGGATGTCACGGAGGGACACGGATCAGAACCCTCCTCTTGTCGCTCCGTTACGAATGGGGCGTCATCCGAAGTTATGGAAGCAAAGGATGCAGATAGGAGAGGCTTTATCCGTGAAATCTGTGTCATCCGTGTCATCCGTGATTCAGACAGAGGCAGGCCCATCCGTGCTCTCCAGGATCCGCTCCGCCGGTATCCATCCGCGCCGCCGGGTGGCAGAATCTTCGATGGGCTGCAGATAGCCGTGCCGCGTCAGGATTTCTAATGCCTCTTTCGTGTGATCGTATCCATCTCGGAGCAGCCGCGCCAGCGTCTCCAGGCCGCGCGTCGACTCCAGGAACTGATAGAAAAACCAGGGATCCAGCACGCCGAACTCGCCCTCGAATCCCATCCGGACCTCGATCACCTGCCCGGTCACGCGGCTGCCAAAGCCACATTCATAGCCGTGAAAAAAATATTTCCAGCCGCCGTCTATCTCGCCTGTTTGTGCATAACCGGCCCGGTGCCAGTAGGAGGCGTCGGAGGAAAAGGCTTCCAGAGGGCTATCCAGTTGAGCCGCCAGCCGTCCCATCAGGTCCCAGGCGGTCCGTCGAAACCGGCTGGCAGCCTCCGTCAGCGCTTCTGCCTTCTCCAGCACGACCGGCTCGGCGATCCTCTTTTTGATCGTGATTCGGGTCGGACCATGCGTTGCGGAGCCGCTCATGAAGGCATGGAGATCGGGAAGATCGAGGGCAAGCGCGCGCACGATCTCAGACTGGTCGAAATGGATCGGCAGCGGAGGCGGGAACTCCAGCACCAGGTGCTGCTCCTCCGTGACAAGCGCCTGTATCCGGTCTACGGAGGGAATATCGCGGGAATTCAGGCAGGTTATCCGCAGAGGCCGGCTCATAGATAGGAACCTTAACTCCCTTCTTGCGTGGTGATCACAGCGTCCGCTTCGATCTCTACCAGAATCTCCGGCGAAATGAGCCGCTTTACCTCCACCATCGTGGTCGCCGGCCGGATGTCACGGAAGAACTCGCTGTGCGCCCGCCCGATCTGCTCCCAGTCGTCGATATTGGTCACGAACATGCGCGTGCGCACGACATCCTCCAGCCGCGCGCCCAGTTTGTGCAGCGCCGCCTCTACGTTGCGAATGGCCTGCGCCATCTGCCGGTAGGGATCGCCCTCGCCCACGATCCTTCCGGTCTCATCGAAAGCTGTCGTGCCCGTGACGTAGACGAACGGCCCGACGCGCACCGCCCGCGAATATCCCACGATCGGCTCCCAGACCGTTCCCGTGCTGACTTGCTGCCGCTCCATCCGTGTTCTCCTTCCATCATGGGCTTGATTCGTAGGTTTCTTCCGGCCGGACACGCAGGCTTTTCTCACCACTAGGATACCCAACCTGCGCAACAGGTTGAAACCTTTCCCTGCGAACATGGCAAACGGAGAAAGCCCTCGTTGCGTATAATAAGCTAGCTTGCCAGGAGGAAAAGGAGCTATCCTCATGAAATCCATCGGTCTGATCGCCGTCCTCGGTCTTCTCGGTGTCCTGGTCGCCTGTGCGTATGGCACGCCCTATGGACAGCAGGGACGCGCATCGCGCAGCCGGCCGTTCCAGGTCGTCAAGACGGAGGCACAGTGGAAGCGCCTGCTCACCCCCGAGCAGTATAACGTGATGCGGCAAAAAGGGACCGAAGAGGCCTTCACGGGCAAATACGATCACTTCTATCAGAAGGGGATCTATCGGTGCGCCGCCTGCGGCAACGACCTATTCAGCTCGGACACGAAGTTCAACTCCGGCACCGGCTGGCCGAGCTTCTGGGCGCCGCTCTCCCAACACAGCATCCGGACCCAGCCGGACTATAGCGACGGCATGGATCGCACCGAAGTGCTCTGCGACCGCTGCGGCGCCCACCTGGGCCACGTTTTCAATGACGGCCCGAAGCCGACCGGCCTGCGCTACTGCATGAACTCGGTGGCGCTCCAGTTCGTCAGCCAGGACCAACTCCGCCAGGAAGCCAAAAAGCGCGCCGATGCTGCCAGAGGCAAGGGCGCGCCCAGGAAACCGTAGATTTCCCCTCCGTGGTGAGCTGGCTAATGCATCTCCTGGTCGCCGTATAGGGTCTGAATGTAGTTGATCTGGCCGATATGATAGACCATATTCCAGTACGCCAGCATCATGACCTCCGCCATGCTCGTAGGCGTTGGATCCCAGGGGAGAACCAGGGTGTCTTCCAGATGCTCTGCCGGAAACGCCTCGATCGCGGCGACCAGGGCGTCCGTTCCGGCCTGCAGACCGGCCACGGCCTTTTCCGGCGTATCGTCCTGGGATTGCATCTGCTGCATCCAGCTCTCGTCGATCGGGGGCACGGCGCGGTCCCGGAGCATCTGGGCCGCCCATAAGTTGATTCCGGCGCACTCCTGAATCTGGCTTAGCGCGGAGCGGCCCGCGTCCAGAGGCTTCCACGTCTGCTTGTCCGGCGGCATCGCCTGGAAGTTGCGCGCCAATCCCGCGCCGACTTCCCGGTTCAGCTTCGCCGCCATTGTGGTCACAGTAAGCATAATTTCCTCCTTTGTAGTAGTCTACCTGCTTCGTGCCTCTACTCCGTTCTAATTTACCGGGCTGGCGCTTTTTTCTCTCACCGCTCGCTTATAGAGACTCAAGCGGAAGGATTTGGTAGACCCGTATAGAACTAACTTTTGGGAATGGTAGGGCTTGTTCCATCGTTTGTTCTTTCGACATCCCTGCCGGACAGGGGAGCGAGACCTATGCGCTCTGCCGGCAACCGGAACAGACCCTGTTCCGAGACTTTCGTTGAGGAGAAGAGGATGACGACCACATTACCTCAGATCCATCTGGGAACCTTGCAGGTCTCGCGCCTGATCGCCGGCAGCAACCCCATCAGTGGATTCTCGCATGCTGGGTCGGAGCGTACCCGGCAGATGCTGGAGTATTTCACGGTAGACCGCATTAAAGCCCACCTGCGCGATTGTGAAGCGCATGGCATCAATGCCCTCGTCGCCCGCGCGGATCGTTTCATCATGCGCGTCCTGGCCGAGTATTGGCGCGAAGGCGGACGCATCCAGTGGATCGCCCAGACCGCCCCGGAGATGCGAGATCCCCAGGCCAATATCCAGCAGGCCAGGCAGGCGGGCGCCTCCGCGATCTTCGTGCATGGCGGCGACGTAGACCAGCTCTTCGCGCAGGGACAGAGTGACGAAGTCCATGCGCGCGTAAAGCTTATCCGCTCGCTCGGCCTGCCGGCCGGGATGGCTGCCCACGATCCCTGTAATCTGCTGGAAGCGCAGGAGAAAGAGATTCCGGTCGATTTCTATCTGGTCTGCCTCTATAACCTGACCGGCTATCGTGGCCGTACGACCCTGGAGCCCAAAGAAGAGTTCGAGCGGAAGGACCGGGCGATCGCGCTTGCGGCGCTGCGCCAGTTGGAGCGTCCGTGCATTGCCTACAAAGTCCTGGGAGCCGCCCGTCTGTCCCCGGAGGAGGGGCTGGCGGATGTGCGCCAGGCGCTGCGGCCCGGCGATGGCGTGCTCATCGGCATGTTTCCGCCCGACCATCCGGATATCATCGGAGAAAATGTCCGCCGTATCGCCACCCTGACGGTCTGAGCCGCTGACCGTCCCTCCACATCTGAAGAGGGGAGCGAGATGGGAAGGGAGACGCGTCCGAAGACGGGTGGGGTCACGCTGCGCGCCATCGGCATCGGCCTGGTCATGGTCGTGATCATCGTCGGCATGACACAGGTCCTCTCTATCCAGCATCACGCGGCGGAGGTGGCCGGGGAGGCGCCGCCGCCCGCGCCCACCTATTTCCTGCTGGCCTACATCGTGCTGCTCGCGCCTCTGCTCGGTCTGTGGAACCGGCGTCTCGCCCTCTCGCGCGGCGAGCTGCTCCTGATCTACGCAATGATGATCGTCGCCGGCCCGATCACCCATCCCTACGCCATCGGCTTTCTCATTCCTCACACCGTCTCGCCCCTCCACTACAATGCGCAGGAGCCTGGATGGCGCCTGTTTCGGGACACGCTGCCCGGCTGGCTGGGACCCACAGACCCAACGGCAGTGAAGACCTTCTTTCAGGGCGGGAACGGAGCGGTTCCCTGGGCCGCCTGGATCGTGCCGATGCTGGCCTGGTCGTCTTTGCTGATCGTCCTCTTCGCCGTGATGCTCTGCATCAATGTGCTCATGCGCCGCCAATGGGTCGAGCATGAGCGGCTGACCTTCCCGCTGGCCGCCCTGCCGCTGGCCCTGACCGGAAACGATACGACGGGCCTGGCCTCGCTGCGCCATCCGATGCGCCTCTTGCAGCAGCCCCTGTTCCGATTGGGGCTTGCCGTGCCCATTGTGCTGCAGGCGCCTTCCGCCCTGCATCGCTACTTTCCCCAGATGTTCGAGCTGCCGCTGCGAGACGTGACGCTCGTGGACGCAAAGACGCTGTCTCCTCCCTGGATAGGGCTGGACCGGATCGAGCTGCATGTGCTGTTCTGGCTCATCGGCATCGCCTATCTGCTGCCCAAAGAGATCACGCTGAGCGCCTGGGTGTTCTATTTCATCCGGCTCCTGGAGAACGTCTCGGCAGTCTGGATGGGCAAGACCGGCGAGGCGCCCGATGTCTACAGCAACGCCTTTCCCGCCCTGTTTGCGCAGGGAGCGGGCGCGGCGTTCGCGCTGACCGGTATCGCGCTCTGGACGGCGCGCCGCCACCTGGCCGGCGCCTTCCGCCGCGCCTTCGGCAGAGCCGGCCCGGACGATCGTGCCGAATTTCTCTCCTATCGCACGGCCTTTTGGGGAGCCATTCTCGGCAGCGCGCTCATCCTGGGCTGGCTCTGCCTGGCCGGGATGCGCCTCTGGGTCGCCGGGCTGTTCTTCGCCCTGCTGCTCAGCTACTTTTTCATCTTCGCCCGTATCCGTGCCGAGACCGGCCTGGGCATGGGCATCATCCTCTGGCCCAAGATGCTGGACGAGGTCGTGGTCACCGTGGTCGGCGCGCAATACCTGCGCCTATCGGACTTGACCGCCCTCTACGCGCTCCGCTGGCTCTATTTCGGCTCGGCGACCGGCTCGGTGATGGCCTGTCAGATGGAGGGATTCAAGCTCGCGGACTCCGGCGGACTCCGGGGACGGCGCGTGGGAGGCGTGCTGGCGCTGGCAGCGACCCTTACCGTTCCTTTAGCCTTCGCCTGGACGCTGTCGAGCTACTACCAGCACGGCTTTGAGAATCTGCCCATCGGACAGCGCTCCACCATGGTCGGCAACCAGGTCTACTGGTCGTACCAGAGCCTGGTCAATGCGGTCAAGACCGCGACCGGGCCGGACTGGGGCGGCATCGCGGCCATCGTCACCGGTGGATTGGTCACCATCGCTCTCAGCGCGCTGCGGGCGCGGTTTCTCTGGTTTCCCCTGCACCCGGTCGGGTATCTGGCGGCCAACTCCTGGGGCATTCATATCAACTGGCTGTCGTTTTTCATCGGCTGGCTCCTGAACATGCTGGTGACCCGCTACGGCGGCCTGAAAACCTATCGCCGCCTGCTGCCGTTCTTCTTCGGGCTGATGGTAGGAGACATCCTGCATGAAGCCTTCTGGGGCCTCGTCACCTGCGTGACGGGTGGCAGGCAATGACATGATAAGAAGGGGCGTTAGGCGTTAGGAAGAATCTATCCCAACGCCCAACGCCTAACGCCTAAAAGGAGTGGCCATGATCCGCGTGGACGCGCACATTCACTATATGGGCGATACCCCCGATATGCTGGGGCTGCTGGAGCAACTGGACCTGAAGATGCTGAATATCTGCGTTGCCGAGGATGCGCACGGCCGGTGGCGCTCGCAAGCGGAGGCCTATCGACGTCTGGCGCAAGAGCATCCAGGGCGCTTTGCCTGGTGTACCAGTTTCGATCTGCCTCGCTTGGAAGATCCACAGTATGTGGATAAGGCGATCGAAGAACTGGAACAGGACTTTGCCCAGGGCGCCATCGCCTGTAAGGTCTGGAAGAATATCGGCATGGAAGCGCGCAAGCCGTCGGGAGAGTACATGATGGTGGACGATCCCCTGCTGGAGCCGATCTTCTCTTTCGTGGCTGATCGGAACAAAACGCTGCTCATGCACATCGCCGATCCCTTAGACTGCTGGCGGCCTCTCTATGAGAGTTCCCCGCACTACAGCTACTACAGCGAGCATCCGGAATGGCACCTCCACGGTCGAGAGGACATGCCTTCCCACCAGCAATTAATGGATGCCCGCGACGCGGTCGTGGCGCGTCACTCGAATCTGCGGATCGTCGGCGCGCATCTGGGAAGTCTTGAACACGACGTCGCGGAGGTCGCGAATCGCTTCGAGCGTTATCCCAATTTCGCCGTAGATATGTCCGCGCGCCTGCTGGATCTGGCGCTGCAGGATACCGCGAAGATGCGCGCATTCTTTCTCAAGTACCAGGACCGCATTCTGTTCGGCACAGACGTGGGAACCTGGGGTTTAGCCTCCTTGATGTCCGCGGAGAAACGCGAGCACCTCTACAATGGATTTATAAACTCCTATCAGGAACACTTTCGCTACCTGGAGAAGGAGGGTCCAATGACCATCAGCGATCGCGAGGTCATGGGCATCGGACTTCCCGCCGAGGTGCTGGAAAAGATTTATCGTTCAAATGCCCGGCGCTGGTATCCGGGCTTATGAGAGTCTGTACGCAAACCCGGTATTTCTTTTCAAGAGAGTTCCCCTCTCCTTGGGAAGGAGAGGGGTTAGGGGTGAGGTCTAGGAGGGCCAGACGGGTAATTCATGGCCCGGCTCATTATTGCCGAGGAGAAGGAGAGATAGGAAGACGGGAGCATGCCGACGTCGCGTAAGATGAAATCGCAGAAGACTCGGAAAACGCCGGCGGAGCCGGAGCCGGCGCCGCAACGGCGGACGCGCGTCACCTCCTGGCGCCTGCCGATTCTGCTGATTGCGGGACTTCTGCTCATCGGCGTAGCCCTCTACGTACGCTCCAGCCCCTGGATGCACGAGACTTTCCTGCGCAGTCAGGATCTGCCCGCATTGGAGGAGATCGTTCGCCGTCACCCGGACGATGCCCTCGCCCAGTACTATCTGGGCAAGCGCTACATCCAGGCCCACCGTTATGCCGATTCGCGCCGTGTCCTGGAAACGGCGGTGCGCCTCGACCCCGACTCGGCGCAGGCGCATCTCGATCTAGGAGTTTCCTACTTCCAATTGAGAGACATGGAGCGGGCACAGACCGAGTTCGCGCAGGCGTTGCGGCGGGACGATCACCTGGCCCAGGCCGAGTTTATGCTGGGAAGGATCGCCTGGCTGCGCCAGGATTCCACGGAGGCATTACGACACCTGAAGCGTGCCACGCAACTGGACGAGCGCTACGATGTGGCCTGGTACGGCATGGGGGTCTGCTTGATCCAGTTGGGGCGCCGCCCCGAGGCGCTGGCGGCGATGCAGAAAGCCGCCGCCCTCAATCCGAAGCGTCCCGAATATCCCACGGCGATCGGGGAATTGGAAGTCGATCAGCATAGCGACATTGCCGAGGCGCGCCGGCAGTATGAGCGCGCCCTGCAACTGGATCCCAACTTCGGACCGGCCTGCGCCCTCATGGGGAGCCTGTATCTGCACTATCCTTCCGGCAGCGACTCCCTGGATCGTGCCCAGGAGCTGCTGGAACGCGCGACCCATTTGCCAATCTACCGCCCTCAAGACCTCTACCGGGACCTGGGAGAGGTCTATACCCAGAAGGGACAGTACAAAAAGGCCGTTGCGGCGCTGCAAGAGTCCATTCGGAGGGACCCGCGCGACGAGCGAAGCTATTATGCATTGGTCCGCGCTTACCGGAAAATGGGCGATGCCAGGTCCGCGGCCGCTACGGAAGCACGGTTCGAGTATGTCAGCGCCAAAAAAATACGCAAGGATAGCCTGGAAGTCCATCTCCAATATCACCCCAACGACGACGCGGCGCGCCTGAGTTTGGCCAGGGTCTGCCGGGACCTCGGCTTGACGCAAGCGGCCATCAACGCGTATCGGGAGTATCGCCGCCGGCGCCCTGGCGCCATCGACAGCGACCTGGAACGCTTGATGCAGGCCTATACCGGCGCAGCGCCAGGGGCATACCCGCAGGACTTCGGCTTTCCCTCCTTACCCTGATCTGGAAAGCATCACATCTTCATGTTCCCTCTCAGGGCGAGGGAAGGGAGACTCGAGTGCTCTCTCGTGTCTCGACACTCCGCCATCTCCTCGTTCCGTCCGGTAGAGTCAGAGGGGTTTGTAGGGGCGCTGCATACTGCGCCCTGACGCCCCTACATTAAATCTCCCCCTCTCCTTCGTAAGGAGAGGCAGGGCCGCTAGGCCCGTGGTGAGTGGGGGGTGAGGTTTCCCCCTCCCCTAAACTTCCGAAGGTTCGAGGAGGGGGCTAGGGGGTGGGGGCCTGTCACGGGCAAGAGGTGACGATCGTGCCCATCTGAACGACCTCGAAATCGTTGGCCGTCAATTTCGTCAGATTGTGGAGATCGGTATCGTTCCACCGCGTATCGTGCGCGCCGCTGACATACATGTTGCTGCCGTTGTCGGCCAGGAACGCGCCGTATTTTTTCAGCGCCGTCAGGATGGCCTGGTTCGTGGCCGAATAACCCGAGATATCTACCGACGCCTTCAGGCGAATGCGCATACCCATCGGTGGGACGCTGGAGCTCGTATTGCTGCTTGCGTAATGCCGGGCCGGATCGGTGAAGGCATGTTGGGTCGTGGACACGGTAAAACGCAGCGCGTGCGGGATCACGCCATGAGTCACCGCCTCATCGTAGCGTATCAGAAGCGGAAAGATCGGCAGCCCTGCCGCGTCGGCGGAGGTCCAGCAGATCGGCCGCTCGGCGCCGGTGGTCAAATTGAACATCGCCCCCGAGCCGCAGCTCCAGGAGGCGCCGCCGTTCTGCTCGTAGGCATCGTACATCTCCCACAGGACCCAGTTGTCCCGGTCGATCACCAGGACATGGCGGTCTCCTTTAGACTTCGATCCTCCCTCGATGGGCGCATTCGACGGAATCGGGTAAGGGCTGGGGTCGCTCTCGCTGGGGTCGGTGAACGTGATGGGTACCAGCGCCTGCGTCCCCGGCACCACGATGTAGTCCATGCCGATCGGCTTATTTTGGTAGGTCGTGCCGAAGTCGGGATGCAGGGGGCTGGTGAGGCCGATACTGGCCATCAGAGTCGCCGAGTTGGGATCGACGGGATAGGAAGAGATGTCCGTATTGATCACAGAAAGCGCGCCGGACGGAAAGATCACTTTCTGGTGCATGTCGGCGTCGATGCCCAGATCGGGCACCTGCGCGCCCGAACGAACGGACGCCGACATCAGGAGAGGGACGCTCAGCAGACCGGTCAGGGTGATCTGCAGCCAACGGGTTCGTACTTGAGAACGCATTTCTGGCCTCCATAGACACGGCTGTGTCACAGAAATGCCGGACAGCTACCAGAGGCCGGTTTGTGAACCTGCTCTAGCGACTGTCCGGCTGAGTGTAGTGAGATTCCCTTGGCTAAAGGCGTACTGTGAGTGCGCTGTTGTTGGCGGCTAGGGGCCGCCCGGTGCAGGAGGTGAAGCGCCCGTCGGGTTTTGGCGATGCGCCATGCGCTGCATATGCTCCACCCCCATTTCCCGCATGGACTGCGCCATGCCCTTTCCTATCGCCGCCGATGTCTGCGGCGCGCCATGGGACCCACCGGCCACATGGATCGTCGAGTGCCAGTACCACCAAACACCGATGAGTACCAGCGCTGCGGCGATGGCCGCAACAGCGACGCGCGGGTTTATCTCTTGCTTCATCGTTCTTCTCCTACGGCGACCTACGTCAGGTCAGTTGCAGAAGTTTTCGAGATTCGGAGCATCCGCAGGGGTGCCCGGATATTCGCGGGCACAGATGCCTTCGGGTGAGACGAAGTCGCCTACATTCCCGGTCGGGTTGGGCGTATCGTCGTAGGGATTGCCGCTCCAGATCTGGTTGTGGGTGCGGAACTTGGAGTGGCCGTCCGCATAGGTGATGTTCTCTCCAAGCTGATGCCGGAAGATAGACGAATCACTCTGCAGCAACGTTTTCCACGCCGCGTTATTCGCATCGGCCTTGTACCCACCGTAAGGGGCTTTTTTCCCAAAGATGCGGGTATAGTTGGCCGCGCGAACGTCGTTGACATGCGGGTCCTCCAGGACGGTCTGTCCGCAGTCCGCGAATAGATAGGTGCTGGCGGGCGTCGGCACGGAGGCAAGGGTTTGCGGCCCCGCGCCCCATTCGCTTGGCCGATTACCTGGAACATCAGGTCCATTACATTCCAGGCCGCCACCGGTCTGCCCATAGCCGAGAACCTGGTCGTTTTCGGCTATGCTCATCGGAGTCGGGATGCCCCACCCGTCGCAGCAGGAGTTTAAGTTGCACGGGTCGACATCGTATCCGCTGTCTCCGGATTTCGGGTTGGGATCGGAAGGACACAGAAAGACCTGCCGGTTCTTGATGTACGGATAGATCTCCCACAGCCACGTGAACGTGCTGACGTAGTTTGGCGAACCCGTGTCATTGTCGGCGACTCCGATCGGGCCGACGTCGTAGTTGTTGCAGGGATAGGTCTCGTCATAGTCCTGCGTGTACATCATGGTGGCGAGGCCGATCTGCTTCGTGTTCGAGAGGCAAGAGGTCTTGCGCGCAGCCTCCCGGGCCTGCGCGAATACGGGAAAGAGTATGGCCGCCAGAATGGCGATAATGGCGATGACCACGAGTAGCTCGATGAGCGTAAATGCCGAATGCGACCTACGGTTCATCTTCATCCTCCTTTGGAGAATACCCGCCGCACGGGCGCGGCGGAGACGCTGGATTTCATTTGCGTATGGAAAGGCGCTATCCCGCAGCCACGAGGCTCCTGCACGGCTGCGGTACGCCGGTACGCCAGGTTCAGGTTTCCTCTTTGATCCGCCCGTCAGGGCGGTTCTTGGCGAGACACTGTGCAAGCACCGGCTCGCTTCGTATGGCCGAAGGACAGCCCGAAGGTTCGATAGGGACCCGCAGGCGGGTCGTTCACGACCCGGTACGCGGACGAGGCCGTGTTCCACCTCCTCTACCGGGCGGGCCGCCGATCAGTGCTGCGAAGAGGCGCGCACGACAAGCTGCGGCGACAGCACGCATGTCTGGATCGGCAGCGAGCGATTCTCCATCCGCTGCCGCAGGAACTGCCATGCGACCGCTGCCATCTGGTCGAACGGCTGCATGATGGTGGTCAACGGCGGCTCCAGGTACTCGTCCTCTTCCAGGCCGTCGCAGCCGACCACGGCGATGTCGTCAGGAATGCGCAGGTGCAGGTCGCGAATCGCGGAGTAGGCGCCTATCGCAATGTCGTCGCTGAGGCAGAGCAGCCCATCCGGATGGCCTTCGCGCTCGATATACGTGCGCAGCGCGACGCGTGCGGAGGCGCGCTTCTCCCCTGTCAGGACGATGATTTCCGGAGCGCGACCCGCTTCCCGCATCACGGACAGGTATCCGGCATAGCGTCCTTCGTCCGGCCGGTTTCCCCAGGTGTTGGTAAAAAAGGCGATTCGCCGGCAGCCGGCTTCGATCAGGTGCCGCGTTGCCTCTACGGCGCCAGCACGAAGGTCGACCCCGACATGATCGACGGGAATGCCCGGCGGATCCCCCATCGCGACGATCGGAGGGCCACTTCCCTGCCCCAGCACCATCACATGCTGGAGGACGTCCACGCCGTCCAACGCCAGGATGCCGTCCACTTGCCAGTGGGCTATGCCGTATGGGTAGGCGTCCAACTGACGCATGGTGCGGATCACGAGCTCGCAGGAGGGATCGCTCATCTGATCCAGCACCTGATTCATGATGTTCACCGCGTACGGTTGGCGCAGAGTCTGTGCCCAGAGCACTACCATTCCGGTCCGCCCCGTTGCCAGCGCCCGCGCAAACCGATGCGGCCGGTAGTTCCTGCGAGCGGCGGCGTCCAGGACCCTTCGACGGGTCGCGTCCGAGATGAAGGCGCCGCCTTTGCCGTTCAGCACGCGGGAAACGGTCGTGTGCGACACGTTGAGCTCCCGGGCCAGGTCGCGGATGGTAGGTGGGGTCGAGTCGGCCATAGGGCCCCCTCAAGAGCGGAGTGCTTTATGCCGCACTCCACAGGCTTACGCACACGGTTTACTGCACACGGTAACTGGCACCGATGATGCACCCATTATAAGGACAGTTTTTGCACTTGTCAAGGAAAATTTTCGGATCTCTTTCCAGCAAGCGCCCTTCTTTCCTGATCGGAGCCTTCTATGTGCATGCGTTTCCTTTCCACGCGGCTATCACTGCGAGAACAGGGAAACTAGCGGAAGCAGAGAAGGTATGGCGATCACGTACCCGGCGCCTCCTGAAGGACGGCCAGTACCTGGGCCGCATGGCCCTCGATCTGTACCTTGGGGAAGATGTGGCTCAACCGGCCCTTCGGATCGATCAGAAACGTCGTGCGGTCGATGCCAAAATAGGTTCGTCCATAGAGGGACTTTTCTATCCAGACGCCATAAGCCTCGGCGGTTTTGTGTTCCACGTCCGAGAGTATTTGGAACGGCAGACCGAGCTTGGCGGCAAATTTCTGCTGGGCCTTGACTGGATCGGCGCTGATACCCAGAATCACGGCTTCAGCAGCCTCGAACGCATCGTAAGCGTCGCGAAACGCGGCGGCTTCGTTCGTTCATCCGGGCGTGTCCGCTTTTGGATAGAAAAATAGAACGACCGCCTTGCCACGAAGGTCCTTCAGGCAGATCGTCTGCCCGTTCTGGTCCGGCAGGCAGAATTCGGGCGCAGCCTCTCCTACTTTGAGCATAACAAGATCCCTTCTAAACCGGGCCGTAAATGACCCGGACCTCGCTCCCTTGATCGCCCTCTCCATAGAAAGGGGAGGGGATTTTGAGGAGTGCGGCCAACCGCCCTGACGGGCGGAAAGAAAAGCGCAGGCTTCTTAGCAAGCCGTTTGCGTGTTCGATTCCGCCCGCCCGTATTCCTGCTCGTATAGACTCTCCGCGTGCTCTTTCATTCCCGGAAATTATCGGCCCCGCAAGCCATCCTCGCTGGTTTCGGAAAACCCCGCTATTTGACTTCCCAAACGAATTCGCCGTATAATGTCGCCACGAAGAGAGGTTCCACGTAGGAAGAGGAGAGGAAGAGAGCGTTGCGCGTTCTGCACGTTGCCACCGAAGGGATCGAGGCCGCCCACGCCATCCTGCGCCGCGATACGCTGCAGGACAACCCGCGCGTCGAAGCGGTCGTGCGCGAGATCGTCGCGGACGTGCGGGCGCGCGGCGACGCCGCCCTGCTGGAGCTTTCACGCCGGTTCGATGCGCCGGACCTGACCGCGCTGGAGGTCCCCCGCGCGGACTGGGAGGCCGCCGAGCGGCAGGTGGCGCCGGAGCTGCGCGCCGCCGTCGAGCAGGCCGCCGCCAATATCGCCGCCTTCCACGAAAAGCAGCGGCGGACAAGCTGGCTCGATGCCCAGCCGGAGAGAATCACCGGCCAGTTGGTGCGTCCGCTCGACCGGGTCGGCGTCTACGTACCCGGCGGCACGGCGGCCTATCCCAGCACGGTCCTGATGACCGCTATTCCCGCGCGGGTGGCCGGCGTGCCGGAAATCCTGCTCTGCACCCCGGCGCAGCGGGATGGGACCGTCGCGCCGCTGGTGCTGTTTGCGGCGAAAGTGGCGGGCGTGCAGCACGTCTTCACCGTGGGTGGCGCGCAGGCGGTGGCCGCGCTCGCCTTTGGCACGCAGACCGTTCCTGCCGTCGATAAGGTAGTCGGGCCGGGCAACGTCTACGTCAATATCGCCAAGCGGCTGCTGTGGGGCGTCGTAGACATCGACATGCTCGCCGGGCCGAGCGAGGTCTGCGTCGTCGCAGACGCCGGGGCGAACCCGGCCTTTGCGGCGATGGATCTGCTGACCCAGGCCGAACACGACCCCGAATGCGCCGCCTATCTCATTACCCCATCGGCAGAGTTCGCCCGCGCTGTGGAGGCGGAGATCGAGGCGCGACTCGCCACCCTCCCCCGCCGCGCCATCCTGCAGGAGGCGCTGGCCCAGCATGGCGCCATTCTCGTCGCGGAATCGCTGGAGCAGGCCCTGGACCTTGCCAACGTCTGCGCGCCGGAGCACCTGGCGCTCATGGTGCGCGATCCGTTCGCCGCGCTCGGTCGCATCAAAAACGCCGGCGCCATTCTCCTGGGCGACCACTCGCCGCAGACTCTGGGCGACTATCTGGCCGGTCCCAGCCATACCCTGCCGACCAGCGGCACGGCCCGCTTCGCCTCCCCGCTGCACGTGGATACCTTCGTCAAGAAGTCCAGCTTTATCTACTACACGCCGGGCGCGCTGGAAACCGTTTCCAGCGCCCTGACCGCCTTCGCCCGCGCGGAAGGCTTCGAGACCCACGCCCAGGCCGTCGAGGCCCGATTATTACCCCTTACACCGATTCAAGGAGGGGACCAAGCTGGTTTTTCGGGTGACTGAAGCCGCAGCCCCTGGGGCTGCGGCTTCAGTCACCCGAAGACAAAGAAGGATGTTACAATAACGATATGGTACAGCCGCGTACAGCCACGATAGAGCGCAAGACCAACGAGACCGACATCCATCTCATCCTCTCCCTGGATGGCGAAGGAGCAAGTGATATTGCCACCGGCGTCGGCTTCTTCGATCACATGCTCACGCACATCGCCAAACACGGCCTGTTCGATCTGACCGTGCGGGCGTCCGGCGACCTGCACGTGGACGACCATCACACAGTCGAGGACGTGGGGATTGCGCTCGGTCAGGCGCTGGCGCAGGCATTGGGCGATCGGGCCGGGATCGCTCGCGTGGGCAGCATCGCCGTCCCGATGGACGAGGCGCTGGTCTTTTGCGCTATCGACATCAGCGGGCGCGGCTTCCTGGCCTGCGATCTGGCTTTTCCGACGCCGAAACTGGGCGATTTCACCACAGAGCTAACGCCGGAGTTCTTCCGCGCCGTCGCCACAAACGCCGGCTGGACCCTCCACCTGCGCCAGATGGCCGGGAGCAATGCACATCATATTGTCGAGGCCGCGTTCAAGGCGTTCGCCCGCGCCGCCGCGCAGGCCGTCGCCCGCGACCCGCGCGTCAAAGGCGTCCCTTCGACCAAGGGAATATTGTAAGCTTTCTATGGGCCTCAACCTCGTGTATCTGGAAAGGACTCACGTTATGCGAAATCCTATAGGCGCTTTAGGCCTCTTTGCTGCGCTTCTGCTGGCGCCGCTGAGTCCGGCGCGCGGCCAGACGCCAGCCGACGAGGCGAGCCAGCTCCAAAGTCTGGTGGCTAAAAACGCGCCGGCCATCGTCACCGTCCAGCTCGTCCTCAAGACAGAAGTCAAGATGGGAGGCCAGGCGCACGATTCGGAAGAACGCACCGGTCTGGAAGGCGTGGTGGTCTCTCCGGACGGCCTGATCATGATCTCCGATGCCCAGCTCAACCCGAAACGCCTGGAGGAAATGTTCGGAGGCCTGGCGGCCGCAGGCATGGATATGAAGACGACGCCGACGGATATCAAGGTCGTCGTCGAGCGCGAGGAGAAAGAGTACGACGCTTTCCTCGCCGCCACCGATACGAACCTGGGCCTGGCCTTTCTCAAGATCGAAGGGCTCGGCGACCGCAAACTGGCGGCTGTGGACTTCACCAATACCGCCGCTCCCGCCATCGGTCAGCCCATCGTGCTGGTGACCCGCCTGGACAAAGGCTTCGACTACGCGCCGTTCTTTAAGACCGCGCGCATCAGCGGGGAAGTCGCCAAGCCGCGCCAGGCCTGGCTGATGGACCAGGACCTGCCCGATCTGGGCCTGCCGGTCTTCTCCCCTGCCGGCGAGGTGGTCGGCGTGCTGACGACGCTGACTTCGGGGATCAAGCCGGAGTCCCCCGACCTGTCGATGGGGATCGGCATGATGATGCGAATGTTCGGCGGCGGGGGCGGTCAGAGCCTCTTCCACGTCTTTGTGGTGCCGGGTCAGCCGATCGTGACCGCCATTGCCGAGGCCAGGCAGCGCGCCGTGGTCGTCGCCGCCGAGCGCGCCAAAGCGAAGGCAAGCGCCCCGTCTACGCCTGCCAAACCGGGCGGCGGCAAGCCCGCGAAACCGTAAGTAAGGAGCGAACGTTTTATGGCGCTGCGTGTCGCCGTCATCGGCGCGGGCCACATCGGCCGCTTTCATCTGGACGCCTACGCCGCCAGCCCGGACGCCGAGATCGTCGCTGTCTGCGACACGGTCTCGGAGCGAGCCGAGGCCGCTGCTGCCCGCTACGGAGGCCGCGCCTACGCTTCCGTAGCGGAAATGCTGGCCCATGCGCCGCTCGACGCCGTCTCGGTCTGCACGGCGGGCGAGGAGAACGGCTCGCACCATTTCGAGCCGGTGATGCAGTGCTTCGAGGCGGGCAAGCACGTCCTCTGCGAGAAGCCGCTCTCGAACAAGCTCTCGGAGGCGCGGGAGATGGTAGCCAGAGCCCGAGAGAAAGGCCTCTACTTCGGCTGCGACCTTAACCACCGCTTCACGCCGCAGGCGGCCAAAGCCAAAGAGTGGGTCGAGGAGGGCCGGCTGGGCACGCTGCTCCTGGCCAACATGACCCTCTGGATCAACAACCCCAACGACCGCTCGCCCTGGTTCCACCTGCGGGCGCTGCACCCGCACAGCCTGGACGTGCTGCGTTACTACTGCGGACGTGCGGTTCGTGTCCACGGCTTCTTTAATCGCGCCCCCAAAGCCGACTCTCCAGATGGCAAGCGCCTCTGCTGGAGCAGCGCGCAGATCAACGTCCTCTTCGCCAACGACGTAGTCGGGCATCTGACGGGCAGCTACGAGGCCAACATGCGCCTGAACCTGGAGCGGTGCGAGGTGATGGGCACGGAAGGCCGCTTCGTGATCGACAACTGCTACCAGCAGCTCACTCTCTATCCCCGCCGCAGCCAGGAACTGACCGTCCTGCCCAACGACCTGTTCTGGGGCATCCCCAACTTCGACGCGACCATTCCGCGCCGCATCCAGCGCTGGATCGAGCAGGTCGACGCGGGCGTGCCGCGCGATCAGATCGAGGCCAGCGGCGAGGATGGCCTGGCGGTCCAGGAGATCATCGAGGCCGCCATCACAAGCTGGGAAAACAACTGTGTCGTGGATGTGGAAAATGGATAAGCAACGATGACTTTGAGAGTAGCGGTGGTGGGCGCGGGAAATATCGGCAACATGCACGGCCCCATCTATAAGAGGCATCCGCTGGCGGAGCTGGTGGGCTACTGCGACATCATTCCAGAAAAGGCGGATCGGTCGGCGGCGCGCGACGGCGTGAAAAGCTGGCCCAGCGTCCAGGCGATGCTGGCAGACGCGCCGCTCGACGCGGTCTCCGTCTGTACGGCGGGCGCGGAGAACGGCGGCGACCACTATACCCCCACGATGGAATGCCTGGAGGCCGGCCTGCACGTCCTCTGTGAGAAGCCGATCAGCAACAACATCGCGCATGCCCGCGAGATGGTCGCCAAAGCCAGGCAGAAGGGCGTCTATTTCGGCATCAACCTCAATCACCGCTTCACGCCGCCGGCCCGGAAGGCGAAGGAGTGGCTGGAGGCCGGCAAGATCGGCACGCCGCTCTTAGCGAACATGACCATGTGGATCGACAACCCGAACGAGACGTCTCCCTGGTTCCATATCCGTGCCCTGCATCCCCACGCATTGGACATCCTCCGCTACTACTGCGGCCCGGCGCAAAAGGTGCAAGCCTTTTTCAATCACGCGCCGAAGCCGGACGGCCCCGGCGGCAAGCGGGTCTGCTGGAGCAACGTCCAGGTCAACATTCTGTTCGCCAACGACATCGTCGGCCACCTGACCGGCTCCTACGACGCCAACCCGGCGCACAACCTGGAGCGGTGCGAGGTGCTGGGCACGGAAGGCCGCTTTGTGCTCGACAACTGCTTCGAGGAGCTGGCGCTCTATCCCCGCAACAGCATGGAGATGACCGTGATCCGCAACAGCATCATGGGCGGCATGACTGGCTTCGGGCAGACCTTCGAGACGCGCATCAGCCGCTGGCTGGAGCAGGTGACGAGCGGCGTGCCGCGCGATCAGATCGAGGCCAGCGGCGAGGATGGCCTGGCGGTCCAGGAGATCATTGAGGCCGCCATCACAAGCTGGGAAAACAACGCCGTCGTAGATGTTCCCGCTTCCGATCTCTAAAAGCCGGTACGAGAGCCGCGTATCAGCCTCCGGTCCGTAAACGGACCCGCCATAGCTGGAAACGCAATGGAGGCAGAGATAATAGAGGCAGGGAGACATTTTATGTCTCCCTGCCTCTATTCAAGAAGCAGACACAGCTATTTTGGGAACATAAGCAGGTTAGCAAGCGTCTGTTCCCCATTACAGTTTGTTTGCCACTACGTTCCTTTCATTTGGCCCCTTGCCTCTGCCAGGGTAAGGGGTTCTTTTTGTCTGCTCCCCCGGCTTGCGCCAGGATACCCGTTTATACGGTCTCACATCTCGGAGGTTCCCCGATTTGGCGGAAAAAAGCTGAAAAACAGCGTTCTGAGCGTGGTCGATTGTAACTGCCGGACGGCCACTCCGATGTTGCTGTTTTGCTATCTTTGTAAGCCCGATTAGCATGCATTCTCACTAAATCCATCCTATTCTAGCAACCTGACAAAAAATAGCAGGAACAATCCGAGAAGGCCGTTCCGTCTTCCTGATAACGGTGCCTGGATAGCCACAGCGGAAGCATGTGGCTGCCGGCCTACGAAAACCGTGTGCCCTCACGAGAGGGCACAGCAAAACCAGGACATCTGGAAGTGTCCTGGCGAGGAAAGGAACGTAGAACAATGGCAGACAACAAAAACAGCGGCGAAGGCCGCGGCTGGCACGGTGACCCGCAGGGCCATGCGGAAGCCGGCCGCAAAGGCGGCGAAGAGGTCAGCAAGGACCGCCAGCATATGTCCGAGATCGGTAAGAAGGGCGGCGAAGCCCGCGCCGACGATCCCGATGTCCGCAGCGGCGCGCTGGGCCGCAAGGGTGGCGAGGCCGTGATGGAGAAATACGGTCCCGAGCACATGGCCGAGATCGGCCGCAAGGGCGGCCAGTCGCTCAGCCACGAGGAGCATGTCCGCGCCGGTCGCGCGGGCGGCGAGGCCCGTGGCCGCAGCAACGATAGCGGTAACGACAGTGGCGGCGGACAGCGCGGCGGCTCCCATGAGGACCATGTCCGTGCCGGACAGCAGAGCCATAAGAACGACCGATAACCACTCAGGAGAGAACCTCTTTTCTTCCTGAATACGGCAAGGGAGGCAGATCGCTCACGATAGCATCTACCTCCCTTTCGCTTGTCTCCTTACGAAGGAGAGGCAGGGCCGCAAGGCCTGTGATGAGACGTGTTAAGGTCCGCCCGTAAGGGCGGTTGGCGGCTCTGCCGCCTGCCAGACGGGTCGTTCACGGCCCGGCTAAATGGCCCCGTGGTGAGGAGGCGGTGAGGTCTTCCTCTCTCCTTGTGAAGGAGAGGAGATAGGTGCAGCCGGGGGGGTAAGGTCCGTCCGGAGGACGGTCGTTTTTAATGCCGGGTCGTTTATCGGCCCGGCATCCAGTTCTTTGTATTTCAGACCGAGGTTTTAACCCCGTGTGCGGATCGAGACCAGTCGTCGAAGAGGCTGTAGAGAGCCGGAATCACCACCAGCGTCAGGAGCGTCGAGACCAGCAGGCCGCCAAGGACCACGATCGCCATCGGAGCGCGCGTCTCGGAGGCCCGTCCGATGCGCAGCGCCACCGGCAGCATCCCGACGATGGTCGCCAGCGTGGTCATCAGGATCGGACGCAGGCGGGTCGCGCCCGCCTCCTCGATGGCCGCTTCGCGTCCCATTCCCCGACCTCGCAGCGTGTTCGTGTAGTCCAGCAGCAGGATCGCGTTGCGGCCCATCAGCCCGACCAGCATCAACACGCCGATGGCCGCCACCAGCGAGAGCGTCTCCCCGGCCAGCACCAGCGCTCCCAACGCTCCGATCAGGGCCATCGGCAGCGTGAACATGATGACGAACGGCGTCTTGAGCGAGTTGAACAGCGACGCCATCACCGTATAGACCAGCAGGGCCGCCAGGATCAGTGCGCTGGCGAAAGGCCAGATGTTCTCGTTGAGCGTCTCCGTCTCGCCGCCCCAGTGGACCTCGATGCCGGAGTGCGGCATCCGGTCGATCTCCTTCTGGATGGCCTGCTCCACGTTTCCCAGCGCCATGCCCGGCCCCAGGTCGGCCGTCACGGTCACCAGACGCTGGCCGTTGCTCCGGTCGATGGTGGTCGGCCCGGCGCGCGAGGCGATGGACGCGATGTCGGCCAGGGTGACCGGCGTGCCATACGTATCGCTCCCCACCACGATGTTCTGCACGTCCTCCGGTCGGGAGCGCTCGACGCCGGCCAACTGGACGCGGATCGGCATCTCCTGTCCGTTCGCGCGGAAGACCGTGTCCGTATTGCCCGTCAGCGAGTCGCGCAGGACTTCCCCGGCGAAGGCCGCCGGAATGCCGTAGTGGGCGGCCTGCTCCTGGTCGATGGACGCCTGCACCTCCGGCTGGCCGCCGCGCACCGAGACGTCCGGATTGAGCACGCCGGGCATCCGGCCGATCCGGTCACGCAGCCGTTCCGCAAAGCTCGTGAGGTGGTCCATATCCATGCCGCGAAGCTGGATCTGGACCGGCGCGGAGCTACCCTCCACCGAGCGGACCGCCGCCGTCGCAATGCGCGCCCCGCTCTCCTGCGCGATAGGCTCCAGGCGCTCGCGCAGCCGGGCGGCGATCTCCTGATCGGAGCGGACGCGCAGGGTCCCGTCGAAACCGGCTGGATGCAGCAGGCGGTCCAGCAGGCTGGCTTTAGGACGCAGCCGCAGGCTGATCTGCGCGAACTGCGCGCCTTGCTGCGGAATGGAGCCAAAGCCGCCGAGGATTTGACCGACGCTCGTGGCGGAGGCCGCTACATCCGGCATCTCGGCCACCACCTGCTCGGCCTGGTGGGCGACCGCCGCTGTCGCGGCCAGGCTGTTGCCCGGCGGCGTCTCGATGGTCACCGTGATCTGGCCTAAGTCCATGCCCGGCAGAAACTCGAATCCCAGCTTGCTGGAGGAGAAGACCAGGATCAGCGCCAGCACGGCCACCCCGGCGGTCACGACGAGCGCCCGCCGCCCCAGCGCCCACCGGAGTACCTGGCGGTAGAAGGCTTCCAGCCGCCGGTAAGCCCGGTCCAGCGGCACGAACGGGCCGCGCGGCGCCTCCGCGTCTTCCCCGGCGCGGTACCAGCGGGCGGCCAGCATCGGCGTGACGGAGAAGGAGACGACCAGCGAAAAGAGCGTGGCCGTCACGATGGTCAGGCCGAACTGCTTGAAGAACGCGCCGACGATGCCGCCCATGAAGGCGATAGGCAGGAAGACCACCACATCGACGAGGGTCGTCGTCACGTCCGCAAAACCGATCTCCGCGCGCCCGTTCAGAGCCGCCTCGCGGGGCGTCTCCCCGTTCCGCAAGTGGCGGGTGATGCTCTCCAGCACCACGATGGAGTCGTCCACCAGAATACCGACGGAGAGCGAGAGGGCCAGCAGCGTCATCTGGTTGAGGGTAAAGCTCGCCAGCCAGAGGACCACGAACGTGGCGACGATGCAGGCGGGGATCGCCAGCGAGACGATGAAGGTGCCCCGCAGGTTGTGCAAAAACAGCAAGACCACCGCCATCGCCAGCAGCGCGCCCAGGATCAGACTGGTATCGACGTCCTCCAGGGCGGCGCGGACGGTCTCGGCGTCGTCGCGCAGCGTGACGATCTTCAGATCGGCGGGTAGGGACGGCATCAAGCCGGCCAGCGCCCGGTCGACGCTCTCCGCCACGGCGACTGTGTTGGCGTCCGGCGCTTTGGTGAGGATGAGGCTGACGCCCTCGCTTCCGTCGATGCGGTCGATCTCGGTCGGTTCTGCCTGCCCGTCCGTGACGTTCGCGACGTCCGCGATGGTGAGCGGCGGCGCGGGCAAGGCGGTCTCCGTGTGGGATGTGTCTGGAACTGGCGAAGGCGCTGCCGCCTCCGGCGTGAGGAGTTGCGTATTGCGGATGGCGGTCAGCGAGGAGAACGATCCGGCCAGGCGCACTTCCGTCTGACGCGCTCCCGACGTGATGTCGCCGGCCGGGATGTCCTGGCCGGCAGCCTTTAGGGAGCGGATCACGTCCTCGATCGTCAGATGGTACTGCGCGAGTCGTTGCTGATCGACCTCGACGTGAATCTCGCGTTCCGCGCCTCCCAGGACTTGCACCGTCCCCACGCCATGCACCCGCGCCAGTTGCGGCTTGATGCGTTTCTCCGCCAGGTCGCGCAGTTTCGGGAGTGTCAAAGAGTCACATTTTAACCCAATATAGAGGATGGGCTGCGCGTTGATGTCCAGCCGGGCGACGACGGGTGGATGCGCTTCCAGCGGGAGCGACGCGCGGAGGGCCTCCAGCCGCCCACGCACGCTTGCCAGGGCGGCGTCCATGTCCGTGCCCACCTGAAAGTCGATGCTCAGGATGGAGACGTTAGGCTGCGAGCTGGAGTAGACGTCCTTGACGCTGTTGACCGTCCCGACGGCATCCTCCAGCGGCTTGCTGATCTGCGACTCGATCTCGCGCGGTCCGGCGCCCGGATAGACGGTGGTGATCGTCAGCGTGGGAATATCCACGCGCGGGTTCAGCTCGGCGGGCAGGTGCAAATAGGCCTGCAGGCCCAGCGCCGCGATGGCAGCCAGGGCCATCCAGATTAGGATCGGGCGGGAGATAGCAAGACGCGTAAACCACATAAAATTCGTTTACGGGTGGGTGAAGACCTGTATGCGTGCCGTCTGGCCGGGACGCAGGGAAGTGACCGCGTTAAGGAACCGGAAGCGGACGCGGAAACTGCGCCCATCCGGCTCGGCGGTCGGCGCGATCTCGCTGACGACGGCGGAAAGCTCCCGGTCCGGCAGCGTATCCACGCGGATGCGCGCGGCCTGGCGGACATGCAGCAGAGCAAGCTGGCGGGCCGGGGCCAGCGCCTCCACGCGCAGGCCCGCCAGGGAAACGATCGTCACCAGCGGAACGCCGGGCTGGGCCGTCTCCCCGGCCCGCGCGCCGATCTGGGTGACGATCCCGGAGATCGGGCTGGCAAGATGTGTGGCGCTGTCTGCCGCCTGCGCACCCTGAACGCCCGCGCGGGCCTGCGACAGGCTCGCCTCGGCCGCCCGGACATCCTGGTCGGCGAGGGCCAGTCGCTGGCGACGCGCCTCCTGCACGGTCTGCAGCGCCTCCCGCGCCTGCCGGACTCCCGCCTGGGCCGCCGCTGCATCTTGCTGCGCCAGCGCCACACGATACGGCGGATCGCCCGCAGCAGATTTCGGCCCAGCGGTCAGCCGCCGGACCTGGGCGTTGGCCGCATCCAGATCGGACTGCGCCGTCTGCACCTGCAGGCGCGCTCCATCCAGGTCGGACCGGGAAGCGCCTCCAACCTGGGCCAGCTCTTCCAGGCTGTGTAAATCCTGCTGGGCGTGGTCCAGCGCCGCCTGTGCCTTGCGTACGCCCTCTCGCGCCGCGGCAAGGTCGGCGCGCGTGTCGTCGCGGGCGGCCTCCTGGGCGAGCGTTGCCTGCGCCGCTTTGGCTTGCGCCTGCTGCAAGCCGGCCTCCGCGCTCTGAACATCGGCATCCGCCTTGACGCGTTCCGCCTCCCGACCCAGGCGCGCTTTATGAAGCTGCGCCTGGGCGGCAAGGACGCTCGCCTCGGTCGTGCGCTCCTGCGCCTGGACGGTCCGATCGTCCAGGCCCACCAGCAACTGGCCGCGTTGCACCGAATCCCCTTCCCGCACGGTGACTGCGACGATCTTCGCCGGCAGGCTCGTCGAAAGGGTAGCCTGCTCGCCGGCCTGGACCATGCCGATCAGCGCCAGGGTCGTCCGGCTGCCGCCAGAGGGGTCCGATAGGCTGCCGGCAGAGCGATGATACTTCCGCACGGCTTTCTCGTGCGGCGGGGCAGGCTGTGGCTGGAAAACAGGCTTATCCGGCGTGCTGGGCCGCAGCAGCGCCACCGCCAGCGCCGTCAGCAGCGCGCAGGCCGCGATGCCGGCCAGAAGGCGCGCTGCTTTCATCGTGTCTCCCCGGCGAAAGAAAGGTCCACGCCCAACTCGACGCCCTGCGCGTGATCGAAATCCGCCGCCGCCTGCAGCAGGTCGTAGGTCGCCTGCAGCGCGCGCTCGCGGGCGGCACGCACTTCCCGCTGTGCCGCCTCTACGTCCAGGATGGTCCCCCTCCCGACTTCATAAGCCTTCTCGGCCACGGTCTCTGTCGCCTCCGCTCCGCGCTGCTGGGCTTGCGCCAGGGCGATTCGGTCCTGGGCCGCGCGCATGCTCTGCCAGGCCTGCGTTACTTCCAGAGCGATTCCCTGCCGGGCATCCTCCAGCAGCGCCTCCAGGCGCCTGGCCTCCGCGTTTGCCTCGCGGGTATCCTCTCGCGTCTTGTCCCCATCCAGGATCGGCCAGCGCATCTCCAGCGTAGCCGCCGCGTAGTGCTCGTGGATGAAGGCGCGCGGCGTCTGCTCGGCCACCTCGCCGCGCAAATTCAGGGCGGGCTGTCCCTCCGCGCGCGCCAGCGCGACTCCCGCGCGGGCCGCCCGCAAGTTCTGTTCCAGCAGCGCCAGCTCCGGCCGGCCTTTCAGCGCGGCGGCGACCGCTGCGTCCGGGCTAGCGGGCACGGCCGGCGCATTTTCGAGCGGCGCCACGTTCACCGGCGCCGCTAACGGTCGGCCCAGCGCCCGGTTGAACGCCAGGCGGGCCAGCGCCAACTCCCCTTCAGCCTGCGTCAGCCCGGCCTGCGCCTCTGCAACCTGCGCCTGGGCCGTCTCCGCGTCCACCGGCTTAGCCTGACCGGCCTCGATCCGGCGCTGGACCAACTGCTGAAGCTGCTGCGCCGCTGCCAATCCATCCTGAGCGGCGCGCACGCCCGACTCAGCGCGAAGCACGTCCAGATACGCCTTGCGGACGGTTTGCGCCAGATCTGCCAGGGTTTTCCGATAGTCGATCTCGGCAGCCAGCGACAGAGCCGCGTATCGCCGCCGCGCCGCGCCGGCTCCCGCCCGATACAATGGCTGCTCCACGACCAGGTCGAGCCAGCCGACTCCTTCCGGCAGAACGGTCGCCGGGGGAGCCTCCGGGCGCGGAAAGAGCACGCGCGGTCCCTGCACCGTTCCGGAGGCCGTCGCCGTCACCGTCGGACGGGCTACGGGCCGGTCGCGGTCGGCCTCGGCCTGCGCAGCCTCGCGGGCAAAGCGCGCGGCGCGCGCCTGCGGGCTGTGCTGAAGCGCCTCCGCGATGCTCTCCGCCAGCGTCATGGGCTTAACCGTCTCCTGAGAGTCCGCTTGGGCGCAGTAAGTACGGGCGCTACTTGCCGCGCAGTGTTGGACCAAACACAGAGAGCACTCGACGACCCAGCTACAGAACAAAACAAGAGAAAATATACGGCAGCTCGCGCGGGGGAAAGCATTCCTCCGCTGTAAGCGCGACGGAAAGCATTCCTTCGCTGTGAAGCCTTCGGCTGGGTGTCCTTCGGACATCTTCGCAGGAAAGCCTGTGCCAGGCACACACCTTTCGATAAGACATGTGCGAAGCACGCCCGGCGCGCAGTGCCTCACAGCGAAGGACTTTCGTCCATCGGTCCGGCGCGATAGCGCCTCCCATCGAAAGAATTTATTCCGTCGCGTATTCATTCCATCGTTCCTATAGAGGAATGCATTCCCGCATTATTCCGCAACACGCGGCAGAAACAGATTCTTGGATCTATAAACTTCAGTCCGGTAGAAGTCCCAGGAAAGCTTCGACAAAAGAGGCCAGATTCCTTGCCGCACAGGCGGAATTCGTTCCCAATCGGATCAGGGCGGGGATTTTCCAGGGATGGGTGAGGACGGCCAGGATCACCCGGCTGCGATCTACATTCCCATCCATATCCGCGAGCCGGTTGAAATCGAAAGGCATCTCCTGGTCCGCGGCATCGGTGATGGCGCGCACGGCCAGCCAGGGGATGTTGCGCGCGGCCGCCGCGCGGGCCGCGCCTGCCGTCTCCATATCCACCGCCTGAGCGCCGGTTCGTTCCGCCAGCGCCTTCTTTTCGGCGGGCGAGATCAGAATGCGGTTGGTCGTGTGCAGGGCGCCGCGCCGGAGATCGATACCCGGTAAGCCGACGGAATTCGCAAGCGCCAGCAGTCTGGAATCCGCCGGATAGACCTCTGGAGACGCTTTATCGCCATGCACGGTCACGCGCTCGGCGACGAGCAAGCTTCCGGGGGCCATCTCCGCCGCCAGCCCGCCCGCAAAGCCACAGATCAGCAGGCAGGAAAAGGGAGAGTCCTGCGCTTGAGACAGGAGCCGTATCCCCTCCTCGGCGTTGCGCTCTCCTGCGCCGGAACAAGCGATGCACACGGCCCGATCTCGCAGGGCGCCACAAGCGCGGGTAATCCGGCGGGCATCGAGAGGCACAGTTTTCGGAATTACCAGGCGGCGCAGAAACGGGGCCGCCTCTTCCCGCAGGGCAAAAAGAACGGCGGCGCGGGGCGCGTGCTCTGCCGGCATGCGAAAGGAGGCGACGCGATCAGGCCGCAGCCGGCTCGGCGTCGGTGGTCAGGACCTTGACCCGCACGGCCTCGACCAGATCTTCCGGCGTAGAAAGCCCGGAGGCAATGCCGATCATTTCATAGGGGGCGAACGCCTCGACGGAGAGCTCGTCGGCGCTCTGAACGTGGATGGTATTGGGGTTGTGATGGCGGCACAGCGCGGCCAGCTCCATGGTATTGGCGCTGGTTCGGGAGCCGACCACGATCATAAGCTCGACCTTGGAGGCCAACTGCACGGCGTCATCCTGGCGGTGCTGCACGGGCCGGCAGATCGTGTTGATGATCTGGATCTCCTTGCACATAAACACCAGCTCGTTGACGATCTCGCGGCACAGCTCCAGCGCGTGCGTCGTCTGGAAGATGACGCCGACCTTGCGCTTGAGCAGATACTTCTCTTTGGCTTCCCGCAGCTCTTCGATACTATCGACCACGAGGGCCGGATTCTTCAAGGCGCCGAGAATGCCCTTGATCTCCGCGTGATTGTGGTCGCCGACGATGACGACCTGGCAGCCGCGCGCCTCCAGCGCCTGCGCGGCTTCCTGAGCGCGCAGGACGATGGGGCAGGTCGCATCGACCACATCCAGGCCGCGATCTTTGGCCTCCTGGATCTTGGCTTTCGGCAGGCCGTGCGCGCGAATGACCATCGTGCCCGACTTTTCGCTCTCGTAATCGCCCACCTTCCGCAGGCCTTTGGCCTCCAGTTCGTCGGTGACGCGCTTGTTATGCACCAGGTCGCCGAGGATGAACACGTCATTGCGCTCCGCCAGCGCCTGCCGCGTCAGGTTGATGGCGCGCTTGACGCCAAAGCAGAACCCCACCTCTTTGGCCATCAGGACCTTGCGTTTGGGCTTTGTTTCCATAAAAATTACTCCTGGCCCCTGCGTCGCCCTGGACGGCGCTACGCAGTCGCCATGCGGCTCCTCCGAGCCATCTTCACATAGCCATGATCGCCAAACCAGGCGACCGCGCGCTCCAGAGCCTCCCGAACGGGCGACTGAGGCAGTCCCAGCTCCCGCACCGCTTTCGAGGCGTCGAAGAACATCTTGTGGTGGGCCATCTTGACCCCTTCGAACGGATGCGCGGGCGCGCGATGCAGGACCCGCTCGGCGATCACGTTCTCCAGGCCGACCGCCAGCCACGCCGCCGCGTAGGGCATCTTCATTCTCGGCGCGGATAGGCCCGTGATGCCGGCCAGCATCTCCAGGATCTCGCGAAGCGTCAGGTTTGCGTTCCCTAAAATATACTTCTCGCCGGGGCGCCCTCGTTCCCCCGCCAGCAAGATTCCCGCCGCCACGTCCCGCACGTCGATCAGATTCAGCCCGGTATCCACATACGCCGGCAGGCGCCGGTTCAGAAAATCGACGATGATCTGTCCTGTCGGCGTGGGCTTAATGTCGTTCTCGCCCACCGGCGTGCTCGGATTGACGATGACGATGGGCAGGCCCTGCTCGGCAAAGCGGCGCGCCTCCTGCTCCGCCAGGAACTTCGAGCGTTTGTAGTGGCCGATCATGTCGGCCTCGCGAACGGGCGTCTCCTCGGTGCCGGGCGAGCCGTCTTTCGGGATGCCGAGCGCCCCGACCGTACTGGTGTAGACCACACGCTCTATGCCGCTCTCCATCGCAGCCTGCAGCAGATGGCGCGTGCCCTCGACGTTGGCGCGATAGAGGTCCTGCGGGTCTTTGGCCCACAGCCGATAGTCGGCAGCCACGTGATAGAGCGCCGTGCAGCTCTGAACCGCTGTTCGCAGCGAGGCCGGATCGGTCAGATCGCCGCAGACCACCTCTACCAGACGGGCGTCGAGATCGGCCAGGTTGTCCCGCCGGCTATGGGGCCTCGCCAGGACCCGAATGTGCTCCCCACGCGCCGTCAACAGCCGCGCCACATGCGATCCGACAAAGCCTGTAGCCCCTGTGACCAGAATGCTCAAAATGACTTCCTGCAGTCCTGGGGTCGGGAGGTTTTAACCTCCCGAATCTAGGCTACCCTCCTGCATAACGACAGATCACTTGGAGAGCGACCAGGCGGCCAGGCGTAGCGTGCCCATCGGGGTGCGCATCGCCTCGCTCACCGCGCTGTGCTCGAAGCCGCTGTGCATCTTGCAGTTCTGGCACTGGCCGTCCATCCGCGATTCCCAGTACTCCCAGTTCGTATTGTTCCAGAAAGTCTCCCAATCGGGGATATAGTTCTCTCCGATGAGATAGCAAGGCGCTTTCCAGCCCTTGGGCGTATAGTTGACGGTCGACCAGGGCGCGCAGGGCAGCTCACGCATGCCCGCCGCAAACTCCAGGAACGTCGGGGTCGCGTTGATCTTGTATTTGTGGGAGAAGGCCCGAATCTTACGGAACTTGTCGTGAATCTGCTCTTTCGTCAGGAAGATGTCGGCCTCGACGCTCTCATACTCATAACCGGGCGAGACCAGGATGCCATCCACGCGCAGATCGTGTCCCAGCTTGCATAGATCCTCGACCTCCTCGACCTGCGTCTCTTTGTAGACCGTCGTGTTGATAAAAACGTAGTAGCCGAGTCTCTTGCCCTGCTTCATCATTTCGAGGGCTTTGTCGAAGACGCCCTTACGGTTACAGACATAGTCGTGCGTCTCGCGCATCCCATCCAGATGGATCATCAAGAAGAGTTGCGGGCTGGGAGGAATGACTCCGAAAACCTTCGTGTCGAGCTTGAGGGCGTTGGTGCAGAGGATGATGTATTTCCCGCGCTCGATCAGGCCCTCGATCAGTTGCTTGAGCTCCGGATAGAGAGTCGGTTCCCCGCCGCAGATGTTGATGATCGGCGCGCCGCAGTCCTCGACCGCCTTGAAGCAGGTCTCCAGCGACATGCGGTCGGAGAGCTTTCCCGTATGGCGTTCCACGGCACAGCCGATGCAGGCCAGGTTACACGTGTAAAGCGGCTCCAGCATCAGCACCGTGGGATAGCGTTTGAAGCCTGCCCGCTCCATTCGGGTGCGGTGCCGTGCCTGCGCCATCGTAAAGCCTATGGGAAAACGCATAGCCTAAATCCCTTCCTTCCGAGCGGTGATTCGAGTAATGCTCAACAAAGTATACCTGATATTCCCCCTCTCCTTACGGAGGAGAGGGGATAAGCGCAGCCGGGGGGGTGAGGTCCGCCCGCGAGGGCGGTTGGCGGCGTAGCCGCCTGCCAGGCGGGTCGTTCACGGCCCGGCTAAATGGCCCTGGGGTGGATGGGAGTGAGGGCTTAAAGCTCCAGGTTGGCAAAACGGTCCCCGGCCTCGTCCACGGCGGGCCTGAATTCGGGCGGCTCGCCGCCGACGAACGCGTGGTACTGCGCCAGCGACCACAGAGGGAAATAGTGCCGGTAATAGTGATACCGCAGATAGAACACCCGCGGGAATCCCGTTCCGGTAAACCACTCCTCCTCCCAGGTGCCGTCACTGTTCTGGTTCTGAAGCAGGTAGTCCAGGCCGCGCCGGACGAACGGGCTGTCCAGATCGCCCGCGTTGAACAACCCCATCAGCGCCCAGGCGGTCTGGGACGGCGTGCTCGGTCCGACCGCCTTAGGATGATCGGGATCGTAGGAGGCGCAGCTCTCGCCCCAGCCTCCGTCCTCGTTCTGGACCGCGTGCAGCCAGCGCACGGCCTTGCGGATCCGCTCCCGGCTCATATCTTCGCCGATGCGCGCCAGGCCCCGCAGCACCTGCCAGGTGCCGTAGAGATAGTTGACGCCCCAGCGACCGAACCACGATCCGTCGGGCTCCTGCTCCCGGTAGAGATAAGCGATCGCCCGCTGGATGCGCGGATCGCTCCTGCCGAAGCTGTAGTAGGAGCACATCTCCAGCGTGCGCGCCGTGATGTCCGCCGAGGAGGGGTCGAGCATGGCGTTGTGGTCGGCGTAGGGAACGTACTGCAGCAGCATCTTGTCGTTGTCTTTATCGAAGCTGCCCCAGCCGCCGTCGCGGTTCTGCATGGCAAAGACCCAGTCCAGGCCGCGCCGCATTGCCTGGCGGACCGGCTCCGGCGCCTCGCTCCAGTGCTCTCCGGAAGGGCAGTAAGCTTTATAAAGGGCCATGAGCACCATGATCGTGTCGTCTACGTCCGGGTAATACTCGTTCTCCATCTCGAAGTACCACCCGCCCGGCTCCACGCGGGGCGCTTTGACCGCCCAGTCTCCCTTGCGCTTCGTCTGCTTGGAGAGCAGCCATTCCGCGGCGCGCCGCACGGCCTCGCCCTCGGCGGGATAGCCGCTATCGACGAGCCCGTTGATGACCAGCGCCGTGTCCCAGATGGGCGAGACGCAGGGCTGGAGGCGGATCGTGTCGTCCTCCTCGATCTCGAAGGCCGCCAGCTCTTTCAGCTCTTTCTGGATGGCCGGGTGATCGTCCGTCAGTCCCATGCACTTGTAGGCCATGACCGCATGGGCCATCGCCGGGAAGATCGCCCCCAGCCCGCCGCTGTTCTGCTCCCGCTCCAGCAGCCAGGCCAGCGAGCGCTGCAGGGCCAGCTTGCGGAACGGCTTGACCGGGCAGGCATCGTAGAGCTTGAGGACCTTATCGACGACCAGAAAGACGTTTTTCCAGGTCAGCGGCTTCCTATCCCACTGCAGGCGCAGCCGCTTCCGGTCCCGGCCTTCCACGAACAGCTCGTCGATATGGGCTCCTTCGGGAACGGGCCGGTGGGGCTTTTTGGCGTTCATGACGGCCAGGGGCACGAGCATGGCCCGCGACCAGGAGGACATGTTATAGATATTGAAGTAGAACCATTTCGGCAGCAGGATGGTCTCCGGCGGGATCGTCGGCACGCCATGCCAGTCGTACTGGCCGAACATGGAGAGGTAGAGCTTAGTGAAGGTGTTGCAGCGGATGACGCCGCCCTGAGAGAGGATGGCGCGGCGCGCCCTGCGCAGGAACGGCTCTTCGCCGGTGTATCCGGCCAGCTTGCAGGCAAAGTAGGCTTTGACGGAGGCGCTTACGTCGGGAGGGCCGCCGGGATAGATGGACCAGTACCCGTCCGGATGCTGGCAGCGGCGGATGTAGTTGGTGAGCTTTCGCAGCTTCTCCGGCTCGCGCCGGCCCAGAAACTGCATCAGGAGAATATATTCGCTCTCCAGAATGGTGTCGCCTTGCAGCTCGGCGACCCAGTGGCCGTCCGGCTGCTGGCGGTTCAGCAGATACTCCTGCGCGCCCCGGATGGCGGTGCGAACGGCCCCCAGCGAGATCGTGGGCGCTTCCAATCCATGACGCCGCGTGGTCGGGACGGAATGCGTGGTCGTTTCCAGGCCACGCGCATTGTAGTCTTCCTGGCTGGTCTTCAACATACGCCGTAGGGGTCCGATCCTCGATAGTCTTCGTTCCGTCCGTTCTGCAGGCGATCGAGCATACATTCTCCTTACGAACGCACAGGCATAGGCGTTTCGGCGGGCGCGAGATCGCGCCGCCTTCCAGGCCGCAGTCGCTCCTGAAATGAGAGTGGCGGATTGAGATCGAAGGGAGCGGAATGGCGCTGCCACGGTCGTCGAGCCTGCGAGGCCCTCCTTCCTGATAGGAAGAAACTGCGACCTTGCTCTCGGGCGCGCGGTTCACCCCACCCGCGTGGGGAGGTATGAACAGGACAGCATCAGGGCTGACATATTTTAGCCGGGCCTGCACTCTTTGTCAAGCGTTTTGCCGCCTGGTTAGGCTTGTTTCCCGGCTTTTTCCAGCATCCGGTTCCTTTTAGGAGAAAATTCTCGTCCTGCGCTTCCCTTACTGGCCACAGAATCCCGGATCGTTCACGAAGGAGGATACGAGGCCCAACCGCTTGAGTTCCTGCACGAGCTTGGAAGCGTCGTTTAAAATCAGGTGCGCGAATCGCTGGGTCTCCGGATCGCTCTTGCGCTGCAGCAGCGTAGCGGCGGAGCAGATGGAGGTGATCAATCCCAGCAGCACCTCTTCGTTGACCAGCTCGCCGGGCAGCATGGTATCGGTGGTCTCGAAAGAGGGCAGGCCGTTCGCTCCGCCTTCGGCCGGCTCGGGGACCTTCCCTACGGGCAGCGGCATGGCGGCGGAGAAATCGGGCTCGACCGGCGTGGGAGCCGGCGTCGGCGCCTGCGGGCCGGGGACCAGCCACTCCCCCGCCGCTCGAAGTCGCTCCTCGATCTCCCGCAGCTCCCGCCCGATCGCCTGGTAGAGTGGCGTGTTCTCCATGTCCTTCTCGGCGGAGACGCCGTAGTCTCTCCTATTGATGCCGTAGAACATGGGGTCCGTCGTGGCGTAATTGATGAACATGACGGCGATAAACTTCTGGAAGACGTTGCGGTCGAACAGATACTTACTTTTATAATTCGCTTCGTCCTTGACGCAGCTCAATATCTCGTCGAATAATCCTACCAAAAACTCGCGGGGCTGCCGTTGGGCCATCTGTTCGAGATCGTTGTAACAGAACTCGAACCGGTAGTCCAGCGCGGCCGGATCGCTGTAGCCCTCCGCCTCCGCCACGGAGGCGAACACGTTGAGCTTCATCATGCTGTCGAGGTTGCGGCGCTGATAGCCCTTGCGCGCGATCACCAGCGCGAATCGCTGGAACTCGTCGTACTCCGTGCCTAAAAAGTGCGCCTGGTTGCTTGCGATCTTGTCACGCAGCTCCTCAAGGCGGCGCAACAAATTACCGCGCGCATCGTTGATGATCTCCATCATCTCGGAGATCGGATCTTCCTCCGAGAAGTACTCCATCGTTTCGAAGGTAGTGCGGATGACGGCGAAATCGTTGAGGCCGTCTTCCAGGCAAGGATACGCGATGCCGAGCAGCAGGTCATCGGGTATCTTCGCGATCGTGTCGGCATTGCGAATGCCGCGATCCTCTTCGGCCAGCACGTAGAAGCGGTTATTGGTGGCCAGGCTCTTGATAAGCGCCACGCGGCGACTATCGTTCGGGTTAGGAGGTGCAGATATAGTCATCGTTTCTATTCTTGCGCTCAGGTTGTTTGTCTGAATCACAGAGAGCACGGATGATACGGATACTCCGTTCTCCTACGATTTTGGTTGACACGGAGAGATACGGATGGGAGGGTCTTTATCCGTGCCATCGGTGTCATCCGTGCTCTCTGTGATTCAGACGATCCGTTATCGGGCGATGCTATACGACAGCCCGTAAAAAAGCGTGCCGTCCAGGCTATAGGCGTTGACTTGCGCGTGCTGGCCCAGCGGCAAGGCGAGCCCCAGGTTCGGGCGGCGCCGGTAGAATTCGGCATAGAGACTGACTCCCGCGCGCAGGCGCGCCTCCATGCCGACAAAAAGGCCGTCCATCCGCCCCGTGCCGATCCCGGCGTTCAGCTTGAACGCGCGCAGGACGTGTAGCTGACGGTCCGAGAGGGGGAACGACTTCGTTGCCGCCAGATAGACCGCCTTGTGTTCCAGTCCCGTGCCCAGCAGATCGCGCACCCCTACCGAGACCGATGGGTACGTGCCCAGATCGGTGAGCAGCGGATACTGGACGTTCATATCGTAGCGTGTTTTCGCGTCTCCGCCCAGACCGATTCGCTGCCCCTCGAACTCGATGCCCTGGCTGTTGGAGACCTGGATCCAGCTTAGATTATAGTCCGTATTGCTCGGACTTAAAGCGAACTCGCTCTTGAATCCGTTAGGCGGCAGCGTATCCCCCTGTGGAGAGAGCAGAATACGGTCCGCCCGCGCGCCGCAGGTCCAGCCGGCGGCCATAGCGCACAACACAAGGCAGGTAACAGCACCTTGTTTCATTGGCATGTCTTCCTTGTATAGCTTTCTTCACGCGCGCATCTATCTCTAAGTACGCTTCGATGGCCGCGAAGTATCCCTCTTCCTCGCCGCCTGTTAAGACCCCTGGCGTGTACGGTCATTCCGTTGAAAGTCCGCCCGTGAGGGCGGTTGGCCGAAGGCCTGCCAGACGGGTCCGTTCACGGCCCGGCGAAAAGGCTATCACGTCGGCCTAGTATAGCTCATGATGGCGCGCATGTCAACCAAATTTAGGACCGAACCGTCCTAAGCCAGAGCAGGATCGAGGTTCTCTCCCTTGTTTTGACACAAGGCCGCCGCCTTCCGGTTCCCGGCGGCGCCGGCAAAAAGGAGGCTTTGGGTCTCCTTCCCGGACAAGTTGAGTCCGCTTTCCGGGAACATAGAGCCTCTATTTTTCGTCTGTGTTGAAATCTTTGGGCAAGCAATCAATGCGGCCCCGGCCTTCCTGCTCTCCGCAACGGATGCCTCCGCATCGGAACCCACGCCGCCATCCATCTGCATAGGCGTGGACCACTCTGCTGCAAACTGTCATTCTGGTTCGTACGGACTCATACCATCCCCTATGATGAGGAGAAGACATTCATGCCATCTTCACAGACAAGCACGGATTCCCTCGATCTGAAGCAGCTTTTAAAAGTGCTGACCTCGGTAAAAAAGGGTGATTTTACCGTCCGCATGCCTCTCGAGCAGACCGGCATCGCGGGCAAAATCGCCGATACGCTCAACGAAGTGATCGAAATGAACGAACGGCTGTGCGCCGAGCTTGGGCGTATCAGTACCGTTGTCGGCAAGGAAGGCAAAACCGAGCAGCGTGTCTCCCGAAGCGGCTTCACTGGCTCCTGGGCCACCTGCGTCGACTCGGTCAATACCCTTATTGTGGACATGGTCCAGCCGACGACGGAGGTCGCCCGTGTCATCGGCGCGGTCGCCAACGGCGATCTCACCCAGACGATGGCCATGGAGATCGACGGCCGGCCGCTCACCGGCGAGTTCCTCCGGACCGCCAAGACCGTCAACACGATGGTCAACCAGCTCGGCGCCTTTGCCTCCGAAGTCACCCGCGTTGCTCGCGAGGTAGGCACGGAAGGCAAGCTGGGCGGCCAGGCGCAAGTCAAGGGAGTATCGGGCACCTGGAAGGATTTGACCGATAGCGTCAACTCGATGGCCAGCAACCTGACGGACCAGGTGCGCAACATCGCCGAAGTGACTACCGCCGTCGCTACGGGGGACCTCTCCAAGAAGATCACCGTAGACGTTCGCGGCGAAATCCTGGAGCTGAAAAACACCATCAACACAATGGTCGATCAGCTAAACGCCTTCGCTTCCGAAGTCACCCGTGTTGCCCGTGAGGTAGGCACCGAGGGGCAGCTTGGCGGTCAGGCGCAAGTCAAGGGAGTTTCCGGCACCTGGAAGGACTTGACCGACAGCGTCAACTTCATGGCAAACAACCTGACCAGCCAGGTGCGAAATATAGCAGCGGTTACAACCGCTGTCGCCACGGGCGATCTGTCGAAAAAAATTACGGTCGAAGCTAAGGGCGAAATCCTGGACCTCAAGAACACCATCAACACGATGGTGGACCAACTCAATGCCTTCGCCTCCGAAGTTACCAGGGTCGCTCGTGAAGTCGGCACCGAAGGACAATTGGGCGGGCAGGCGGAGGTCAAGGGAGTTTCGGGCACCTGGAAGGATTTGACCGATAGTGTCAACTTCATGGCCAGCAACCTGACCAATCAGGTGAGAAACATCGCTGAAGTGACTACCGCCGTCGCTACGGGTGACCTTTCCAAGAAGATCACCGTAGACGTTCGCGGCGAAATCCTGGACCTCAAGAACACCAT
>Ga0070739_10001036_pt1 | contig 44703 bp, 45 predicted proteins | sample Coa_R1_7_FD_66445 | JGI IMG/M metagenome (GOLD analysis project Ga0070739, IMG submission 66445) | Surface soil microbial communities from Centralia Pennsylvania, which are recovering from an underground coalmine fire - Coalmine... | ecosystem: Environmental > Terrestrial > Soil > Unclassified ...
TGGCGGCCAGCCTCATCCTCACGATCGGCCTGCTCGCGGCGTACATGATGCTGTCCGTCGCCACGCACTCCACCGCCGACGTCCGCGCGCGGGAGGGGGCGGTGACGCTGGCACGGCAGATCACCGACGACGCGCGTGAGATCCCCTACTCGCAGATCTCCAGCGCCACGATCGTCGGCCAGCTCCAGGCGATGCCGGGGCTGGCGAGCAGCTCGTCGGGCTCGGCCTGGACGATCGTCCGAAACGGCGTCACCTACACGGTCACGGTCACCGAGTCGGCCTACAACGACACCAAGGACCCCGGCGGGGGCGGCGCCAACGACTTCAAGCAGGTGACCGCGACCGTGAGCTGGAAGACCTATCAGGGCCTGACCCACCAGATCTCGGAGACGGCCACAATGACGCGGGCGGGCCTCGACCCCGGGCTGCCCGCGACGGGTCTCCAGCTGCTCCAGTCGCAGTGGAGCGGCGCGCCGGCGGGGCAGTTCTCGGGCAGCGTGACCGCGCCGGTGGTGACCTCCTCGAGCGTCACCTCGCTTCAGTTCCAGGTGAGCGCCCCATCCGGCACGAGCGCGATCGTGTGGTCGCTGAACGGCGCCAGGCAGTCGTCGTGGAGCGGCTCCGCCCCCACCGGCGGCAGCACGACGTGGGTCTCGGCGCCGTGGTCGATCCCGGTCGGCGGCGCCTCGCCGGTCTACGACGGCACCTACACGGTGACCGCCCAGGCCGAGGACGCCAGCGGGACCCCGGGACCCGGCATCTCGATCTCCGTGCGGCTGATCCGCAGCTCCCCGTCCGCGCCGAGCGTCGACGGCGACGGCTTCAACGGCAACTTCCCGGGCGGCCCCTCGCTGGTGGCCGAGCTGCAGTGGAGCCCCAACCCCGAGCTCAACGTCGTCGGCTACCGGCTGATCAACTCCGCCAGCCAGGTCGTCTGCCAGACGAGCACGACCGCTACCTATCCCGCCGCCTGCGGCAGCAGCGGGTGGTGCCAGAGCCTCACGGCGTGCGTCGATTTCGGCGCCAGCGCCTCCAACCTCACCTACCAGGTTGCCGCGCTCTACTACGACGCGAACAACAACCTGCGGCAGGGCGCCGCCCAGACGGTGACGCTGGCCGGTGGCGGCCCGGCCCCCCCGCCCGCGCCGGTCGGGCCGCTGACCGTCGCCGCCCAGTCCGACGGCTCGGCCTACCTGACCTGGACGCCGCCGTCGGGGGGTACCGCGGTCTCCTTCTACCGGATCTACCGCGACGCCTACAACTACGCCGACCGCTACGACACGCTGCCCGCCTCGGCGTGCTCGAGCACCTGCGCCTACCACGATACCGCCAGGTCGGGCGCGCACAGCTACTGGGTGACCGCGGTCGGCGGCACGACGGCGGGGGCCGACATGGCCGAGTCCACCGCGCTGGGGCCGACGAACGGATGAGAGAGCTGCGGGACGACAGCGGGCTGACGCTGGTGGAGATGCTGGTGGCGCTCGTCATCACCTCGGTGCTGCTCGCCGCCGTGGTCCTGCTGCTGACCAGCTTCATGCACGACAACGGCTATGCCGCCATGCGCGACCAGGCCCAGGACAATGCCCGCCAGCTCATCGACCGGATGAGCCGCGAGCTGCGCAACGCCGCCACCCCGGTGAACAACTCCTCCCCCGGCACGCCGACGGCCGGGCTGCTCGAGGTGGCATCGCCCTACGACGTCGTGTTCGAGTCGGTCAACTCCTCGGGCTCCCCCCCCAGCGGCGACGTCACCAACGAGATGCAGGTCCGCTACTGCCTGGACACCAACGACACTCTCTGGCGCCAGAGCACGGCGCCCAGCTCGAGCTACACCACCCTGCCGGACACGAGCGCCTGCCCAAGCACGAGCTCCGCGTGGCTGCAGACGGCGAGCGGCGGACCGTGCTGCGTCGAGCTCAGCGACGTGAGCAACCGGATCGGCGGCAGCACGACCCGCCCGCTGCTCACCTACGGGCCCCCCGGCTACTCGACCGCCGCCCAGATCAAGCAGGTCGAGATCGCGCTGTGGGTCGATCCGAACCCGGGCAAGCCCCCCGGCGCGACCGAGCTGACCAGCGGCGTGTACTTGCGCAACGAGCTGTCCAACCCAACCGCGACCTTCACCCCCACCCAGATCAAGCAGGGGGGCGTCAGCGACGTCCAGCTCAACGGCTCGGCCTCCAACGACCCCAATGGCCAGGCCCTCACCTACCAGTGGTACACCGCCGCCGGCAGCCAGTGCGCCGGCCCGCCCAGCGGATCGGTGGCGGCCACCACCCAGCAGTGGGACGCCGGCCATTTCTCCTCAACCACGACTCAGACCTTCTGGCTCGTCGTGACCGACACGGCGGGACTCACGGGAACGACCTGTCAGGCGGTGACAGTCCAATGATCAAGCGAGCTCAATCCGAGGACGGCGTGGCGATGATCATCACCGTGCTGATCCTGTTCGTGCTGCTGGCGTTCGGCGCGGCCCTGCTGAGCACCTCCGTGGCGCAGAAGCGTTCGGGCTTCAACCAGCAGACGGACGAGGGCGCGTTCTCGCTCGCCGAGGCGGCGCTCAACGCCCAGGTCTACGAGCTGTCGCTGAAGTGGCCGACGGCCAGCGACGGGCCGCAGACCACCAAGTCGACGAACTACGGCTGGCCCTCCAGCTGCACGGCGGCGAGCAACGGCGCGACGTACTGCCCGAGCGCCAGCGACTTCTCCACCGCCTATCCGGTCAGCTCGCAGACCTGCCGGTCGGGCCAGGGCGACGCGTGGAGCTCCTCGGCGCCCACCAACGGCTGGACCACCTATGTGCGCGACGCGGGCTCGGGCCAGAGCTACTTCTCCTCCTCGGCCGAGAAGGCCGCGCTGCCCTTCGACGCCAGCCGCAGCAAGTACCTGTGGGTGCGGGCCGTGGGGACCGTCGACTGTCACACCGCGGTCGTGGTGCAGAAGGTCTCAGAGCAGATCCTGAGCGTCCCGGTGCCCAACGTCGTGCTGGACGCCAACGGCTTCGACATCACCGACAGCGGCAACAAGATCATCCTCAACACGCAGGGCACCGCCCCCCAGTCGACCCAGATCAACGTTCGGTGCAACGGCCTCCAGCCGCCGTCCACCAGCCCGCAGAGCAGCAACTGCACGCAGTTCTCCAAGTCCTCGCAGATCACCACCAGCCCGCCGAACTACGGGCCGGGCTACTCCGCCACCACGCTGAACGCCTCCCAGCTGCAGCAGATCCAGACCATGGCCGCGGCCAACGGCACCTACTTCGGCCCCGGCGTGTGCCCGTCGAGCATGTCCCAGCTGACGGGCAACCCCACCTACGTCGACGGCACCGGCTGCGGCACGATCCACATCGCCGACAACTCAGACGCCAACAGCGCCTCCTCGCCGGGCTATTTGGTGATCGCCAACGCCAACATCGAGTTCGACGGGGGCGGGACGTTCTACGGCATGATCTACGACGCCAACCTCCAGAACAGCTCGGGGGTGGTCGTGAGCATCTCGGGGACCACGACGATCGTCGGCGGCGTGATCGTCGACGGCAACGGCATCGTCGCCCTGGGCAGCAGCGGCAACGGCGTCGACTGCTCGCCCAGCAAAAAGTGCGGGGACCTCATGTACGGCCCCAACCCGGGGGGCGGCATGCAGTCGTTCGGCGGGGCGGCCGGGACCCCCAACACGTTCCGCCAGCTGCCGCTGACGCAGTAGGGGGCGCGGGGCGCGGGGACGCGGGGCGGCGACCGCGGCGGACGCGGGGCGGCGGGCCGCCGGGGCGCGCGGGACGGGCGCGGCTGGCGGGCGGTAACGTCGCCGGGTCGACCACCTCGATTCACTGGGGAGTGGTGTAACGGCAGCACACCGGCCTTTGGAGCCGTGGGTCCAGGTTCGAATCCTGGCTCCCCAGTCCCACCATCGCCTACGATCTGCCCGTGGACGGACCCGTCGTGGTGATCCTGGCCGCCGGCCGGGGGACGCGGATGCGCTCGCAGACGCCGAAGCTGCTGCACCCGATCTGCGGGCGGCCGATGGTGTGCTGGCCGGTGGCCGCGGCGCGGGAGGCGGGCGCGGGCAGCGTGGTGGTCGTCCAGACGCCGGACCGGGAGCTCGAGGCGACGCTCGACGGCCGGGTGACCTTCGCGATCCAGCAGGAGCCGCGCGGGACCGCCGACGCGGTGCGCGCCGCCGCGGCGCACATCGACCCCTCCGCCACCGTGCTCGTCCTCAACGGCGACCACCCGCTGGTCGACCCGCGGACCCTGCGGGAGCTGATGGCCGCCCACACCCGGTCGGGCGCCGCCGCCACGATCGCCACCGCGATCCTCGAGGACCCGAGCGGGTACGGCCGCGTCGTCCGCGCGCCCGACGGGACGGTGGAGAAGGTGGTGGAGACCAAGGCGGACGGCGATGCCACCGAGCGCGAGCTCCACATCCGCGAGGTCAACACCGGCATCTACGCCTTCGAGGGGCGCGCGCTCTTGAGCGCGCTGGAGGAGGTGCGCGGCGAGAACGCGCAGGGCGAGCTCTATCTCCCGGACGTGCTGCCGATCCTGCGCTCGCGCGAGCGCACGGTCGCGGCGGTGGAGGTGAGCGACCCGGGCGCGATGCTCGGGATCAACGATCGGGTGGCGCTGTCGCGGGCCCAGGCGCTGGCGCAGCGGCGCATCCACGAGCGCCACATGCTGGCCGGCGTGACGATCGTCGATCCCCAGGCCACCGTGATCGACGCCGGGGTGGAGATCGAGCCGGACGCGCTGATCGCGCCCTTCTGCAGCCTGCACGGCGCCACGCGGATCGCCAGCCGCGCCGCCATCGGACCTCTCACCACGCTGATCGACGCCCGCGTCGGCGAGGAGGCGCGGGTCGTGCACGCCCATGTGGAGGGGGCCGAGATCGGCCCACGGGTCACCGTGGGGCCGTTCGCCCGCCTGCGCCCCGGCACCGTCATGCGCGAGGGCTCCAAGGCGGGCACGTTCGTGGAGATCAAGGGCTCCGAGATCGGCGTCGGGGCGAAGGTGCCCCACCTCTCCTACGTGGGCGACGCCGAGGTCGGGGAGGGCGCCAACCTCGGCGCGGCGACGATCACCGCCAACTACGACGGGGCCCGCAAGCACCGCACCACGATCGGCGCGCGGGTCAAGACGAGCGTCGACACCACGCTGGTGGCGCCGGTCACGGTGGGGGACGAGGCCTACACGGCGGCCGGATCGGTGATCACCAAGGACGTCCCCCCCGGCGCCCTGGGGGTGGCGCGGGCCCGCCAGGAGAACATCGAGGGCTACGCCGAACGTCGCAAGGAGCGGGATGCGGCGCAGAGGGCCGAGGGCGAGGGCTGACGCCGTCGGGCGGCCGACGTAAACTCGACCCCGCGATGACGACCCTCGAGCCCAGGGCCGCTCCGATCGACCTGCGGGTCGAGTACAGCAAACGGCTGATGCTGGTCTCCGGCCGGGCGAATCCCGGCCTGGCGGCCCGGATCGCCGGGAAGCTCGGGGTCGAGCTGGGCGGCATGACGCTCAAGACGTTCGCCAACGGCGAGGTCTACTGCCGCTTCGAGGACTCGGTCCGCGGCGCGGACGTGTTCATCGTCCAGCCCACCTGCTGCAACAGCGACACCGGGCTCTCCGCCAACGACGCGCTGATGGAGCTGATGGTGATGATCGACGCCGCCGTCGGCGGCTCGGCGCACCGCGTGATCGCGGTCTGCCCGTGGTACGGCTACTCCCGCCAGGACAAGAAGTCGGCGCCGCGCGAGCCGATCAGCGCCCGGCTGGTGGCGAGGATGCTCGAGGCCGCCGGGATCGACCGGATCGTCACCATGGACCTGCACTCGGGCCAGATCCAGGGGTTCTTCCAGAAGCCCTGCGACCACATGACCGCGCTGTTCATGCTCACCCAGTACTTCGCCGACCTCGGGCTCGAGGACCTGGTGGTGGTCGCCCCCGACGCGGGCCGGGTGAAGCTGAACAAGCGGTTCGCGTCGAAGATCGGCGCCGACCTCGCGATCCTCAACAAGGAGCGCCCGGCCCAGCAGGTGGCCGAGATCGGCTACGTGATCGGCGACGTCGCGGGCAAGACCGCGGTGCTCGTCGACGACATCATCGACACCGCCGGCACGCTCAAGGCGGCCGCCCAGGCGGTGCACGACGCGGGCGCCCGCCGGGTCTACGCCGCCGCCACCCACGGGGTGTTCTCCGGCAACGCGTGGGAGAACCTCGCCGCCGCCAACCTCGAGCAGATCGTCGTCACCGACACGATCCCGCTCCCCCCGGGCGCGCCCGACAACGTCCGCGTGCTCCCGTGCGCCGACCTGCTGACCAACTCGATCCGCCAGATCTTCACCGACGGCTCGGTGAGCGACGTGTTCGGCGGGGAGAACCAGCTGTTCTAGGCGCGCCCGGCGCGCCGTCCGTCAGTAGGCGGGCGGCGGCGCGTCGTCCTCGACGTAACGGGCCGGGCGGCGGCGGGCGCCCTCGCTCCACATGGCCATGTAGAGCAGCGAGATCACCAGACCGACGCCACCCACGATCATGAGGATGACCCCAATCGTGTTGACGCTGAACCCGTGCGTGCTCACGCTGACTGCGAACTTCAGAATCGCGCCGATGGCGATCAGCAGAAGCGATGTCCCAATTCCCATCGTCGACCTCCTTCTCGGGAGCGGCCGGCTGGCGCCCCGATGAGTCCGTTCTCTGACCAAGCCTTGCCGATCCGGGCCGGTCTCAAACCTCGGCGGCGGCGGTGAGCGCGGGCGACGGCGAACGGGCGCGGCGCCTGATGGAGCTCCTGGGGCTGAGCGACGAGGAGCTCTGCCGGGTGCTGGACGCCGATCCTTTGACGCTGCTCTCCGGGCAGCTCGAGCACCGGCCCGAGCTCACGATCCTGCTCGACCTGCTCGCCGAGCCGGCGCAGCGCGCCGGCGCGGGCGTGCTCAGGCGCTGGGTGCGCGTCGCCGGGCCGGCGGGCCGGCCGATCGACGCCCTGCTGCGGCGCGACTTCGCGGCCTTCGAGGACGCCCTCGAGGCGCTCTCGCGGAGGGGCTTCGTGCTGCGGGCGCGAAGGGAGGGCTGAGGCCTTGGGGGAGCCGCTGACCCACAGCTTTCGCGTCCGCTACGGCGAATGCGACCCGCAGGGAATCGTGTTCAACGCCCATTATTTGGCGTACTTCGACGTCGCGATCACCGAGCTGTGGCGGGACGCCTTCGGCAGCTACCAGGCGATGAGAGACCGCGGCGTGGACATCGTCGTGGCCGAGGCGCGGCTGGCCTTCCTCGCCCCCGCCCGCTTCGACGACCTCCTCAGCCTTCGGATCGGCGTGAGCCGCCTGGGCCAGACGAGCCTCACCACCAGCCACCGCGTCCTGCGCGGCGGCGAGCTGGTGGCCGAGGGGGAGCTGCGCCACGTCTTCGTCTCGCTGCCCGAGCTGGAGAAGATCCCCATTCCCGACTGGATCCGCGCCGGCCTGGAGCGCTACGCGATCTAGTCCTTCTCGCGCCGCTGGCCGGGCCAGACGCCGAACAGGTGGTGAAACGCCTGCGCCGAGGCGCGGTCGGCCAGCGCGGCGAACGCCGCCATCGTGGCCGCCTCCAGCACGGCCGCCCCCACGACCTTCGCCAGCCCCGCGTCGCCCGCGGTGGGCTGCGGCGGCTCGTGCTCGTCGATCCGCGACCACAGCCCGCGGAAGGCGCTGCGGCCGGCCCGGGAGGCGATCCCGCGTCCGACGATGGCCAGCGGCTTGTAGAGGAGCCTCATCGCCCGTGCAGCCTACCCGCGGCGGCCGCCCCCCTGCGCGGTCGCGCCCCTACGCGCGGTCGCGCCCGGCGCCGGCCCCCCTCCAGCCCGATGGCGTGTCGGCCGACAAAGTGGGTATCAATTAAGTGCAGAAGGAGCGGCATGTTGGACGAGGACCCTGCGGGACAGGAGAGCCACGCTGAGGAGCTTCTGAGGCGGGCGCTGCTCGACGAGTCATCGTCGGTGGCGGTGTCGCTGCGGGTCAGCGGGCTGCCGTTGAGCGAGGAGCTGACCGTCATCTTCCACGGCCGCCGCGACCTGGGCACCCTTCAGACCTACGTCACCCGCGGGAGCCGCAGCGCCGGCAGCACCGTGGCGGCCAACGAGCTGCTGCGGGTTCCCTGCGATCTCGACCTCGCCGAGGCCGAGGACCGCGATGAGGCCGAGCGCCTGTACCTGGAGCAGGCGACCGCGCTGCGCGACGCGCTGGTCGGGGCGGACGTGGTGCTCGACGTCTGGCGCGAGCCGCTCGGCGAGCTGGTCGGCTCCAACGTGACCGTCGACCACTCGATCGAGCTCGCGGTGCGGCTGCCCGCGCACCGGCTGCTACCCACCGCGCTGGTCGCCCCCGAGTCGCGGCTGATCGTCACCCCCGTATGCGGCGCCCGCACCCTGGCCGAGGGACGCCCGCCGATGGGGATCGCCTGCGCGCAGCAGGACTGCGCGCGGGTGTACCCGCTCGCCGACGATCCCGCGCGCTGCGTGGAGGACTTCCTCGAGGCGGCGGCCGAGCACGCGCGAGCGCTGGCGGAGCGCCTGGACCATCAGGAGGCGTCGGTCGAGCGCTTCATGGAGCTTCAGTAGGGTTCGGCGCCGTCACGTGGGGCTGTCGCGGCGCCGCCTGCTGGGCCTGGGCCTGATCGGCCTGATCGTCTTTCTGGCGATCAGCGCGATCCTGGCGCGCGCGTTCAGCGTCGACGGAGCCGAGCGGGCGGCGATCGCCAGCCTGCTCCAGGCGGAGGCGCGCGGCGACGCGGCGGCGATGGTGGCGCAGATACGGGGGTGCGCCGCGCGCGCCGCCTGCCGCGACCGCGCCGCGATCGACGCCCGCTATCTGCGCCGGCCGGGCCGGGTTCTGATCCTGGAGCTCAACCCGTCGGCCGGGTTCTCCCTCGGCTCCACCGTCGGCACCGCTCGGGTCGCCTGGCGGGCGGGGGACTCGCTGCCCATCGTCCAGTGCGTGCGCGTCCGCCGCGCCGGCAACGTGCTCAGCGGGCTGCGCGTCGAGCTGCTCGAGCTGAGCGTGCGGATCAAAACCGACGCCGACTGCCCGGCCCGCTACTGAGCGACGCGCTCGGGCACCCGCTCGGGCTCGCGCGCAGGCCGTCGCTCACGGGGCGGCAGCAGCTCGGGGAGCTTGTGGTGATCGCGCAGGCGCACGCGCGCCGGCACGGCGTCGGGGAGCGGAAGCCCGCCCCACGGCCGACCCGGCTTGGGCGGCGTCTCCTTGCCCTGGCCCCACCCTCCATCGCCGCCCTCCTCGGGCCGCGGCCCGGCGTCCGGGCTGCGCAGCGCCGGGATCAGGAGAGCCGCCGCGCACATGAGTCCCAACAGGTGCATCCCGGCCACCAGCAACAGCATGACGGCATCGGCCGACATGAGAGTAATCGTACCCCTCCCGGGGGGTGATAAGCCAGCCTTTTTTCGCCGCGCGAACTTGGTCAGAAAATCACGCTGGGGCGGCGCGGGGGGGCGCGGGCGGCGCGGGAGGCGCGGGCGGGGCGCGGGCCGCTACCATCGCCCCAGCCATGGCCACCACCCAGGCGACCGCTCTCGAGGTTCAGGCGCGCGAGCCCGCCGGCTCGCGGGCCGCCCGGCGCCTGCGCCGCGCGGGCAACGTGCCCGGGGTCGTCTACGGAGGCGACGAGGCGCCGGTGTGCTTCCAGGTGGCGGCCCGCGAGCTGCGCCAGGTGCTCGCCCACGCCGGCGCGCTGCTGGATTTGAGCATCGACGGCGCCAAGCCGACGCCGGTGGTGCTCAAGGAGCTGACCCGCCACCCGGTCACCGGGGAGGCAACCCACGTCGACCTGCTCCGGGTCCGGCTCGACGAGGCGATCCACGCCACGGTCGTCGTCCACCTGGCCGGGGTGGACGAGGCCCCCGGGGTCAAGGAGGGGGGCGTGCTCGAGCAGGTCACGCGCGAGGTGACGATCGAGGCGCTGCCCACCGACATCCCCGACGCCATCGAGCACGACGCCTCCGGCGTGCAGATCGGCGACACGATCACGGTCGAGGCTCTCAGCGCCCCCAGCGGCGTGAGGATCCTCGACGACCCCGAAACCGTGATCGCCACCGTGACGCCCCCGCGGCTCCAGGTCGAGGAGGAGATCGAGATCGAGGAGGAGACCGAGCGGGTGGCGGAGGGCGCCACCGCCGAGGAGGCGACCGCGGCCACGCCGGAGGAGGCCGCCGAGGGCGGCGAGGGCGCCGGCGGCGAGGGCGCCGGCGGCGAGGGCGCGGGCGGCTCGGGCGAGTAGCCCGTCCGCCGGTCGCCGGTGCGCTTACGGACCGCCCCGGTCGACTGGCTGATCGTCGGCCTGGGCAACCCCGGGCCCGAGTACGCCGGGACCCGGCACAACGTCGGCTTCGAGGTGGCGAGCCTGCTGGCCGCGCGCTGGGGGCTCCCCAAGGCCAAAGCCAAGTACCGCGGCCTGCTCACCGAGGGTCGCGCCGGCGACGGCGGGCCCCGGGTGGCGGTGCTGCTCCCGCAGACCTACATGAACGAGGCCGGTCGGTCGGTCGGGCCGGCGCGGGGCGCCCTCAGGGTGGCGCTTGACCACGTGCTGGTGCTCCACGACGAGATCGACCTGCCGTTCGGCGAGATCCGCACCCGCGTGGGGGGCGGCCTGGCCGGCCACAACGGGCTCAAGTCGCTGCGCCAGGCGCTCGGCTCACCGGATTTCGCCCGCGTGCGGGTGGGCGTCGGCCGGCCGACGAGCACGGACCCGGATCGCGTGGCGGCGTACGTGCTGAGCCGCTTCCGCGAGCCCCGCGAGGAGGTCCAGGCGGTGGTGGAGCAGGCCGCGGACGCGGCGGAGCGGCTCGTCCGGGACGCAGCCGGCCCTTCCTAGACTGAGGAGCGCCCGATGCTGAGCGCGCTCCTCTCCCACGCCGAGCAGGACAGCCAGACCGAGACGCTGGCGCATCAGGGCGGCAGCGCGTTCGTCTCCCAGGCGCTGCGGCCGTACCTGCTGGCGGCGCTGATCAACCGCGAGCCGGAGCGGGCGGCGGTCGTGGTGGCGGGCGACGACCGCGCCGCGCGGGACCTGGCCGCGGGGCTGCGCGCGTGGCTGGCGCCGCGGCGCGTGCGCTACTACCCGAGCCGCGGCGTCACCTACGAGTCGCACCTCGCGCCGCCCCCGCACCTGGTGGGCCTGCGGATCGCCGCGCTCGACGCCGTGCTCGAGGCCGGGGACGGCGAGGCTCCGGTGGTGGTGATCAGCGCGGTCGCGCTGTCGGAGAAGGTCCCCGACCCGGCGCTGCGGCCGCGCGGCCTCACCCTGCGCAGGGGAGACCTGGTCGAGCTCGACGAGCTGGCGCGGGACCTGGTCGCCGCCGGGTACGAGCGGGTCGACCAGGTGGAGGATCGCGGCCAGTTCGCGATCCGCGGGGGGCTGCTCGACCTCTTCGGCGCCACCGAGGACCGGGCGGTCCGGGTCGATCTGTTCGGCGAGGAGGTCGAGTCGCTGCGCTGGTTCTCCACCTTCACCCAGCGCTCGCTGGGGGACGCCGAGGAGGTGGAGGTCGCGCCGGCCGCCGAGCTGGCCGAGGAGCACCGCGAGCTGGCCGAGATCGCCGCGCTCGAGGAGCCCGAGGAGCGCCCCGACATCGCGCAGCTTCTGCCCGTGGAGGACTTCCACTCCCTGCTCGAGCTGCTGCCCGCCGAGGCGAGCGTCCTGATCTCCGGCCAGGAGGACGTGATCCCCGCCCTCCACGACCACTGGCAGGACGTCTGCGCCGCCTTCCACGACCGCGACGCCCACCACCTCTACGTCCACCCCGACACGATCACCGCCACCCTCGATGAGCGGGCGCGGATCCGCCTCTCCAGCCTCGACCAGGGCCAGCCCTTCTCCTTCCGCGCGCAGACGGCCGACGTCCAGGCCCGGGGGCTGAAGGAGGCCGAGCCCGAGCTGGAGAAGCTGGCGCGCTCGGGCTACCGGACGGTCGTCGCCTTCCCGCGGCGCGGCGACGGCGAGCGGATGGCCTACAACCTGGGGCGGCTCAGGGTGGCCTGGCTGGACGGGCGCGTGGACGGCGCCCCGGAGGCCGGTCTGATCACGTTCGCCGAGGGCCGCCTCCAGCAGGGCTTCATCGCCCCCCAGTTCCACCTGGCGGTGATCCCCGAGCACCGGCTGCTGCGCCGCCGCCGCCCCGCGCCGGAGCGCCCCGCCCGCAGGCGACGCGGCGTCCTGCGCAGCTTCGCGGAGCTGCGCACGGGCGACATCGTCGTCCACGAGGACCACGGCATCGCCCGCTTCGCCGGGTTCGACACCAGGACGGTGGCCGGGGTGACCCGCGACTACCTCTACCTGGAGTACGCCGGCTCGGACCGCGTGTTCGTGCCGGTGGAGCAGCTGGCCAAGATCAGCCGCTACGTCGGCGCCGGGGGCGCCCACCCGCCGCTCTCCAAGCTGGGCGGCACGCGGTGGGAGACGATGAAGGCCCGCGCGCGCCGGGCGGCTCAGGAGCTGGCCGGCGAGCTGCTCAACCTCTACGCCGAGCGCAGGCGGCGCGAGGGGCACGCCTTCCCCCCCGACAGCGACTGGCAGCGCGAGTTCGAGGCCGCCTTCCCCTACGCCGAGACCCCCGACCAGCGCGAGGCGATCGAGATGGTCAAGGCCGACATGGAGGCGCCGGCGCCGATGGACCGCCTGATCTGCGGCGACGTCGGCTACGGCAAGACCGAGGTGGCGCTGAGGGCCGCCTTCAAGGCGGTCCAGGACGGCAAGCAGGTGATGCTGATGGCGCCCACCACGATCCTCGCCCAGCAGCACTACGGCACCTTCTCCGAGCGCCTGAAGGACTACCCGGTGACGATCGAGCTGGTCAGCCGGTTCCGGGCGGCGGGCGAGCAGCGGCAGGCGATCGCCCGCTTCGCCAGGGGCGAGGTCGACATCCTGATCGGCACCCACCGGCTGCTGTCGCGGGACGTGCGCGCCCGGGACCTGGGGCTGCTGGTCGTCGACGAGGAGCAGCGCTTCGGCGTCAAGCAGAAGGAGCTATTGCGCCAGCTCAAGCTGAAGGTGGACGTGATCGCGATGAGCGCCACCCCGATCCCGCGCACGCTGCAGATGTCGCTGGCCGGCGTGCGCGACATCAGCGTGATCGAGACCCCGCCCGAGGGCCGGCGGCCGATCAAGACCTACGTCGGCGAGTACGACGAGGCGCTGGTCAGGCAGGCGCTCGAGCGCGAGCACGCGCGCGGCGGCCAGGCGTTCTTCCTCCACAACCGGACCCAGACGATCGAGGAGACCGCCGAGCGGCTGCGCGCGCTGTGCCCCGGGATGCGCTTCGAGGTCGCCCACGGGCAGATGGAGGAGAAGGCGCTGGAGGAGCGGATGATGAGCTTTTTGCGCGGCGAGGCCGACGTGCTCGTCTCCACCAGCATCATCGAGTCGGGGCTCGACATCCCGCAGGCCAACACGCTGATCGTCGAGCGGGCCGACACCTTCGGCCTGGCCCAGCTCTACCAGATCCGGGGCCGGGTGGGGCGAAGCCGGGAGCGCGCCTACGCCTACCTCCTGTACCCGAGCGCCGCCGCGCTCACGCCCGACGCCTCGCAGCGCCTCTCCGCGCTGAGCGACTACACCGAGCTGGGGGCCGGCTTCAAGATCGCCATGCGCGACCTGGAGATCCGGGGGGCGGGCAACCTGCTCGGCGACGAGCAGTCGGGCCACGTGGCCGCGCTCGGCTTCGAGCTCTACATGCAGATGCTCGACGAGGCGGTGGCCGCCGCCTCGGCCGACGGGGCGGGCGCGCCCGACGGAGAGGAGTGGGAGCCGGTGCGCCTGGACGCCGGCGTGGACGCCTACGTGCCGAGCGACTACATCGGCTACGAGCAGGCGAAGGTCGAGGTGCACCGGCGGATCGCCGCCGCCCGCGAGGTGGCCGACCTCGCGATCCTGCGCGAGGAGCTCGAGGACCGCTTCGGCGAGCCGCCCGAGCCGCTGCGCAACCTGATCGACCTCCAGGAGGCGCGGATCAAGCTCGGCCAGGCGGGCGCGCGCAACGTGACCTTCCGCGGCGGGAAGCTGGCGGTGACCCCGATCGAGCTGGACTCGGTCCGCGCCAAGCGGCTGCGCCAGCAGATCCCCGAGGCGCTGTACGAGTCGGGCAAGGCGCAGCTCTCGGTGCGGGTGCCCGAGGACCCGGTCAAGCGCTTTCCCGCGGTGGTGCGGGCCGCCGACGTGCTGCTCGCGGTCACGAGGGAAGCTGCCTAGCCCGACTGAGCTACCATCAGCCGCTCGCATGAGCAGGAGGTTGAGACGCACGCTGGCGCTCGGCGCCTTTTTTGTGGTCCCGATGGCGATCGCGGCCTGCGGGAGCGGCGTGCCCGGCGACTCGGTGGCCGACATGGCCGGCAACCCGATCACGCTGAAGGCGTTCAACCACTGGATGTACGTGGCGGCCAAGAGCCAGGCGGCTCAGAGCCCCGGCTCGCCGGTGATCGTCCCCAACGACCCGCCGAACTTCGACCGCTGCGTGGCCCAGGTCCGCCGGCAGGTCCCCACGCTGGCCAAGACCTCGCGCAAGCAGCTGCGGGCCGACTGCAAGCAGCTGTTTCAGACCTACTCGAGCCAGGTGCTGGACTTCCTGATCAAGGCCTACTGGTATCAGGCCGAGGCGGCGCGGCTGCACATCAAGGTCACCGACGCCCAGGTCCAGAAGGCCTTCACCACCGCCAAGAACCAGCAGTTCTCCTCCAACGCGCAGTTCACGGCCTTCCTCAACCAGACCGGCCAGACGCTGCAGGACATCCTCTTCCGCTTCCGGATCAACGAGATCTTCCGCAAGCTGCTCGCCCGGCACTCGACCAAGGTGACCCCCCAGGCGATCGCCAACTACTACCACAGCCATCTCTCCCAGTTCGGGACCCCGCAGACGCGCGACATCAGGATCGTGCTGGCCAAGACCCAGGCTCAGGCGCTGGCGGCCAAGCGGGCGCTGGCCTCGGGCCAGAGCTGGAAGGCGGTGGCCAAGAAGTACTCGGTGGACCCGACGTCCAAGAACAACGGCGGGCTGCTGGTCGGCGTCACCAAGGGCGAGGAGGACAAGGCGCTCGACGCCGCCGCCTTCGCCGCGCCCACCGGCAAGCTGCTGGGGCCGGTGCACGGCCAGTTCGGCTACTACATCTTCGAGGTGACCAAGATCACCAAGGCCACCCAGCAGACGCTGGCGCAGGCCACGCCGCTGATCCAGCAGACGCTCTCCGGCCAGGCCCAGACCAACTCGCAGGCCGCGGTCGACGCGGCGGCGCGCAAGCACTGGCTGAGCCAGACCAAGTGCCGCTCGCAGTACGCGATGGCGGACTGCGCGGGCTACAAGGCGCCCAAGACGACCACCACGGCGCCCGGGACGGGGTGAGCCTCGGCGCGGGCCGCCAGGCCCAGGCGCTCGAGCGCCTGGACCAGATCACGCGGCGCCTGCGCGCCGAGTGCCCGTGGGATCGCGAGCAGGACGAGCGCACGATCGTGCCCCACACCGTGGAGGAGGCCTACGAGCTGGCCGACGCCGCGCAGCGGGGGGACGACGCCAAGCTGCTGGACGAGCTGGGCGACGTGCTCTTCCAGGTCCACTTCCTCTCGCTGCTGCTGGAGGAGCGCGGCGCCGGCGACCTGGCGCAGGTGGCCGCCCACTGCGCCGAGAAGCTGGTCCGCCGCCACCCGCACGTCTTCGGCGAGGTCGAGGTCTCCGGGGCGGGGGAGGTGCTGCGCAACTGGGACCGGATCAAGGCGCAGGAGCCGGGGCGGGAGCCCGGGCTGTTCGGCGAGGTGCCGGAGACGCTGCCGGGGCTGCTGCACGCGCGCAAGGTGCAGCGGCGGGCCGCCTCGGGCGGCTTCGACCTCCCCGACGCCGCCGCCGCGCTGGCCGGCGTCCGCCAGGAGGTCGGCGAGCTGGCCGAGACGGTGGAGGCGGGGTCGCGGGACGAGCGCTTCCGGGAGCTGGGGGATGCCCTGTTCGCCGTGGTGGCGCTCGCGCGCAAGCTCCACGTCGATCCCGAGCTCGCCCTGCGCGACGCCACCGAGCGCTTCCGAGCCCGCTTCGGCTAGGGTCCAGCCGCTGATGAGCCAGATCGAGCACGTGCACGCGCGGCAGATCCTCGACAGCCGCGGCAACCCGACCGTGGAGGTCGAGGTCAGCCTGCGCTCGGGGGCGTGGGGGCGCGCCGCCGTGCCCTCGGGCGCGTCGACGGGCGAGTTCGAGGCGGCCGAGCTGCGCGACGGGGGGACGCAGTGGGGCGGCAAGGGCGTCTCCCGCGCGGTGGCCAACGTCAACGGGGAGATCGCGCAGGCGGTCCGCGGCCAGGACGCCTCGGCCCAGGCGGCGATCGACCGGATGCTGATCACGCTCGACGGCACGCCCAACAAGTCGCGCCTGGGGGCCAACGCGATCCTCGCCGTCTCGCTGGCGGCCGCCCACGCCGCCGCCGCCGAGGAAAGGCTGCCGCTGTGGCGCTATTTGGGCGGCGAGACCGCCCACGTCCTGCCCGTCCCGATGATGAACGTGCTCAACGGGGGGATCCACGCCGACAACCGGGTCGACTTCCAGGAGTTCTTGATCGTGCCGGTGGGGGCACGGTCCTTCGCCGAGGCCCTGCGGATGGGGGCGGAGGTGTTCCACGCGCTCAAGCGGACGCTGCACGAGCGCGGCCTGGGCACCGCCGTCGGCGACGAGGGCGGGTTCGCCCCCGACCTGGACTCCAACGAGGCAGCGCTGGCCGCGTTGCTGGACGGCATCCGCGCCGCCGGCTACGAGCCGGGAGCGCAGGTGGCGATCGCGCTGGACCCCGCGGTGTCGGCGCTGCACCGGGAGGGGGCCTACGTGCTCGAGCAGGAGGGGCGCACGCTGAGCGACCAGGAGCTCGTCGACTACTGGGCCGATCTGGTCGACCGCTACCCGATCATCTCGCTGGAGGACGGGATGGCCGAGGAGGATTGGGACGGCTGGCGGCTGTTGACCGAGCGGCTCGGGCAGCGCCTCCAGCTGATCGGCGACGACGTGTTCGTGACCAACGTCGAGCGCCTGCGGCGCGGGATCGACTCCGGGGTGGCCAACTCGATCCTGATCAAGGTCAACCAGATCGGGACGCTCACCGAGACGCTGGCCGCGATCGCGATGGCGCGCGAGAACGGCTACACGGCCGTGATCTCGCACCGCTCCGGCGAGACCGAGGACGTGACGATCGCCGACCTCGCGGTCGCCACCGGCTGCGGCCAGATCAAGACCGGCGCGCCCTCGCGCACCGAGCGCGTGGCCAAGTACAACCAGCTGCTTCGTATCGAGGAGGCGCTGGGGGCCGACGCGACGTACCCGGGGCGGGGCGCGTTCCGGGCGGGATAGGGCGCCGTCCGCGCCCCTGAATACCGTCTTGCAGCAGGAAGGACAGGGCCGACGTCGAACGAAGCGCGAACGGGATGCCGCCCGCCAGACCCGCCACCGCAGCGCCACTTCGCATCCGCTGGGATCGCGTCGGGCGGGTGGCGCTGCTAGTGGTGCTGGTGATCGTCGCGGCCCTCTACGTCCAGCAGGCGCTCGCCTACTTCTCGGCGCGTGCCCAGGCCGACCGCCAGCATGCGATCGTGGTCAGGCTGGAGCGCGAGAACGCCGGCCTGATCCGCCAGCAGCGCGCGCTCAACGACCCCGCGACGATCGTGCTCGACGCCCGCCGGCTGGGGATGGTGCGCCCGGGTGAGCGGCCGTACGTGATCAGCGGGCTCGGCGGGCGCTAGGGCCGGTTCGCGCCGCGGCCTGGGCGGGCATCATCCCGTCCATGCGCTTCGAGGAGGCGATCGTCCTGTGGCGGGATGGCGAGCGAAGGCTGGCCACCTCGGGGCCGGAGGTCAGACCCGCGATGGAGCGGGCGGCGGAGGGGATCGTCGAGGAGCTGCGGCGGCGGCTCGGTGGCACCTTCACCACCCAGGAGCTCGCGTCGCTGTACGGGGAGCAGGGCGTCGACTGGTGCCTGCACGTGGCGGCGCGCGCCGCCCCCGACACGCCGGCCGCCTGGGACCTCGCCACGGTCGCCGGCGCCGCGTTCGCCCGCTACGCGCGGGAGGCAAGCGACTACCGGACCGAGCGCGGCGCTCGCCCGCCCGGCATGGAGCCCGAATAGCCGCCCGCGAGCCGGCGCCCGGCCCGGCGGGCGCCGGGCCTAATCCTCGCCCCCCTCCTCCTCCGCTTCCTCGCCCTCGCCTTCGCCGGCGCGGCGGATCACGATTCGGTCCTCCTCGATCGTGACCTCCACGGGCCGGTGGCCGGCCCAGTATTCGGCGTAGATCGGGTCGTCCTGCACCGCCGGGTCCAGCCACAGCCCGTAGCCCTCCTCGCCGTGGTCGAAGGTCGCCTCGAGCGGGGCGCCCGCCCTGCGCCGGGCGCGGCCGCGCCCGCCCCGGCGCCCGCGGCGGCGGCGCCCGCGCACCTCGCCCTCTTCGGAAGCGTCGAGGCCCTCCTCGGGCTCCTCCTCTTCCTCCTCGGCCCGGCGCGCCTCGGCCGCCTCCAGCTCGGCGGCGATCAGCGCATCGTCCTCGGCGCGCAGGTCGATCTCGTCGTCGTAGTCGAGCGCCGGGGTGCCGGCATCGGCCTCGGCGCCGTCCTCCAGGCCGTGCTCCCGCTTGAAGGCCTGGATCTGCTGCACCGTGACCTCCAGCTGGTGGGCGATCCAGGCGTCGGTGCGGCCCTGGCGGGCCCAGGCGCGGATCCGGTTGAGCTCCGGTCGAAGGGAACGGCGAGCCATGGCCCGGAGACTAGTACAGCTACGAGGTTGTCGAACTCGACCCCCAGCCGCTATGCTGAGCCGATCCGGGCGGGCAGGTGGGAGAGCCGGCCATGGACAGTCGAAGCCAGCTAGCAGGGAGGCAGCCGACAGATGTTGGTACTTACACGGAAATCCAACCAGAGCATCATGATCGGCGACGACATCGAGGTCTCGGTGCTCGCGATCATGGGCGAGAAGGTCCGGATCGGGATCCAGGCTCCGCGGGACGTCCCCGTCTTCCGCAAGGAGGTCTACCTGGAGATCCAGCAGGAGCGGCTCGGCTCGGCCTCCGACGCGCGCGAGGAGGTCGACGCGGCGCTCCGCGGGCTGGGCGAGGGCGCGTAGCGCGCCCCGGGCGCCTCGGCTACCCCAGCAGCAGGTAGAGCGTCTCGAACATCGCGATCGTCACGACGATCGCGGTGATCACCAGCGAGGTCGCCAGCAGCCAGAAGCGCACCGAGCTGCGCTTCTTCCGCTTCTCGATGGTCCTCTTTCTGGTGCGCTGGGCGGCGTGGTGAAACTGGCGCTCGGCGCGGACCCGCTCCTCCTCGATCCGCTCGCGAAACTCCTCCTCGAAGCTCGCCAGGCTCTGGCGCATCCTGAGGGCCATCAGCCGCGTCCTCCGGCGCGGGCAGCAAGGGTCACCGCGCGACCCCCTGGCGCTCGTAGACGCCGATGAAGTGCAGGTAGTTCTCGGCGATCTGGGCCGCCGCCGCCTCGCGGTCCAGCTCGTCGGCCAGCCAGCCCTTGAGCGCGTCCCACCAGATCGAGCGGCCGATCGCGAAGCCGACGAACCCCTCCACGCCCGAGGCCTGCTGGAGCCAGTGCTCCACCTTCTCGGTCGAGGCGCCTCGGCCCAAGAGCACGCACACCACGCCCTCGCGGCCCTCGCCCGAGCGGGTCTGCTCGGCCAGCATCTCGGCGTCCCCGCGCTCGTCGACGCCCTCGATCTTCCACACGTCGACCTCGATGCCGGCGTCCTGGATCGCCTGGATGGCGCGGCGCATCAGCTCGGGGCGCAGCTCGGAGTCGTAGCGGTCGGTGTCACCCTGCACCGAGGCCAGCTGCTCGTCGGTCGCGGGCACGAGCAGCTCGAAGAGGAACCTCCGCCCCCGGGAGTGAAGCCAGTCGGCCAGCCGCCTGAGGCGCTCGAGCTGGCGGCGGTTCATCTCGGCGTCCCCGTCGGGGTTGTAGCGCACGAGCACCTTGGAGAAGTCGGGGTCGAACCGCTCGATGTGGGCCCCGAACTCCTCGCCGTACTCGAAGTCGAACTCGTCCTGGCCTGACTTCTCCACCGGCATCGCCAGCCTCAGCCCGGCCTCCCTGGCCCGGTGGGGGATGTCGGACCCGAACTGCTCGTCGACCAGCACGCCGAGCGCGCCGGCCTCGGCGCCCCGGCGGGAGGCCTCGAGCATGCCCTCGAAGATCAGGCGCTTCGCCGAGGAGATCCGCTCGGTCTCCTCGGGGGTCGGCTCGCCCTCGATCCCGAACATCTTCTTCTGGAAGGAGCCGCGGTGGTCAAAGGCGAGGATGTAGAGCTTGCCGTCGTAGCCAAGTGCCATGGGAGCCTCACTTGCGCGGGGGTGCCTGTCGTCTGCGGTCAGTCTACGTATACGGCTGCCGTTAGGCTGCCTGCTGAATGGACCACCGTTTCACCGGCCCGGCGTACACGATCGGGATCGAGGAGGAGCTGATGATCCTCGACGGCCAGTCGCTGGAATTGGTCAACGCGATCGAGTCGCTGCTCGAGCCCTCCACGAGCGGCGAGATCAAGCCCGAGCTGATGGAGTCGGTGCTGGAGATCTCCACCGAGCCGTGCGCCAACACCGCCCAGGCGGGCGAGCAGCTGCGCGCGCTGCGCCGGCAGGTGATCCAGACGGCGGCCGGCCGGGGCCTGGCCATCGGCGCGGCCGGGACGCATCCCTTCGCGATGTGGGAGGACCAGCGGATCGTCGCCCGCCCCCGCTACCGGGACCTGATCTCGGCGCTGCGCTTCGTGGCCCGCCAGGAGCTGATCTTCGGGGTTCACGTGCACGTCGGGATCGACGACCCGGACAAGGCGATCCACGTGGCCAACGGGATGCGCGTGCACATGCCGATCCTGCTCGCCCTGTCGGCCAACTCTCCCTTCTGGCGGGCCGACTCGACCGGTCTGGCCTCGACCCGCACGCCGATCTTCCGCGCCTTCCCGCGGGTGGGGATCCCGCCCACCTACAAGGGCTGGGAGGACTACGCGCGGCGGATCGAGTTCATGATCAGCGCGCGGGTGATCGAGGACTACACCTACCTGTGGCATGACGTGCGCCCGCACCCCAACTTCGGGACCGTGGAGGTTCGCGTGATGGACTCCCAGACCCACGTCGAGCACACCGTCGGGCTGGCGGCGCTCGTCCAGGGGATGGTCAAGGAGCTCTGCGAGCACTACGAGGCCGGCAGGCAGCTCTCGCGCTACCCGTTCGAGATGCTCGACGAGAACAAGTGGCTGGCCGCCCGCCACGGCCTGGATGGCGAGCTGGTCGACCTGCCCGACTCCGACCGCGTGGCCACCCGGGCGCTGGCGCGGCGGATCCTGCAGCGGATGCGCGAGCACTGCCAGGACCTGGGCTCGGCGGCCGATCTGGACGCGGTGGAGGATTTGCTGGAGCGCGGCAACGGCGCCGCCCGGCAGGTCGTCGTCTACGAGGCCAACCACGACCTGCGCGAGGTGATGGCCGAGATCGTGGCTGCCTCGGCGGTCTGAACCGGCGCTTGGAGCGGTTCTACAATCGGCACGTGAGCACGGGGAACCCGGACCTCTTCGTGATCTGCAAGAGCTGCGGGGCGGAGGTGAGCCCGTACATCACCGAGTGCCCCTACTGCGGCAACCGGCTGCGCAAGCGCGCCCCCAAGCTCGACCGCGAGGGGCGGGTGGCCGAGCGCCGCCGCCGCCGGCGCGCCCCCTCGCCGACGCTGCCGCGCCTGCGCCGCGGCGAGATGCCCGGGATCCGGCCCGAGTCCCGGCCCTACGCGACGCTCGTGCTCCTGGCGGCCGGGCTGGTCGGCTGCCTGCTCTGGCGCACGACGCTCGTCAGCCACCTCGACCTCGCGGTGGTCGGCAAGCCGGGCGGGCACTGGTGGCGGCTGCTCACCGCCTCGTTCGTCTACGACAACGTCGGCTACGCGTTCGTGGCGCTGGGCTCGATCACGCTCTACGGCTGGCTGCTCGAGAGCCGCCACGGGCCGCTGCCCGTCCTGGCGCTGTTCATCCTCGGCGGCATCGGCGGCACGGCGGCGACCGCCGCGGTCTACAGCTTCCCGGTGGTGGTGGGGGCGGCGGGGGCCGGCCTGGCGATGCTGGTGGCGTGGGCGATCCCGGACCTGCTCGCGCTGGGAAGGGGCGAGGAGATCGAGGGCGATCTGGTCGGCACGCTGATCATCGCGGTGGTGGTGGCGCTGATGCCGCTGGCGGTCACGCACGCCAGCTGGGTCTCGGACGCCGTCGGCGTCGGCGGCGGACTGGCCGTCGGCGTGCCGCTGGCGCTCGCCCGGCCCTACTGAACCTCGATCTCTCCCGGCGGGCCGTCCACCAGGCGCCCGATCACCCAGCCCGGCAGCCGGTCGGCGCGGGCGGGCGCCACCGCGGCCAGCAGCCCCCCGGAGGTCATCGCGTCGCACACCAGCCAGCGGTCGTGCTCGGCCACGCCGGCGGCGAAGGACGAGAACCCCTGCGCGTGGGCGCGGTTGCGGCGCGACCCCCCGGCCACCGCCGCCTCCCCCGCCTCCGCCAGCAGCTCGCGCACCCCCTCGATCGCCGGCACGTCGGCGGCGCGGATCTCGGCCGCCACGCCGCTGGCGAGAGCCAGCTCGCGCAGATGGCCGAGCAGGCCGAACCCGGTCACGTCGGTCATCGCGCTCACCCGGGCCGCCCGGGCGGCCGCGGCCGCCTCGGCGTTCAGGGTCGTCATCACCTCCACGGCCGAGCTCAGCGGCGCCCCGGAAAGCCCGCGCTTGACCGCGGTGGAGACGGCCCCCGCGCCCAGCGGCTTGGTGAGCACGAGCGCGTCGCCGGCGCGGGCGCCGGAGTTGGTGATCACCTCCTCGGGGTGCGCCACCCCGGTCACCGCCATCCCGTACTTGGGCTCGGCGTCCTCGATCGAGTGGCCGCCCAGGATCGCCGCGCCGGCCGCCGCGGCCACCGCCGCCCCGCCGCGCAGGATCTCGACCAGGACGTCCTCGCCCAGGTCGCGCAGCGAGAACGCCACCAGGTTGAGCGCGCTCACCGGGGTCGCGCCCATCGCGTAGATGTCCGAGAACGCGTTGGCCGCGGCGATCCGCCCGAAGTCGAAGGGATCGTCGACGATCGGGGTGAAGAAGTCGGCCGACTGCACCAGGGCGAGGTCGTCGCGCACCCGGTAGACGCCGGCGTCGTCGCTGGTGTCGAAGCCAACCACGACATCGGGGTGCCCGGGCGGCGCGATCCGCGCCAGCAGCGGCCCGATCTCGGCCGCGCCCAGCTTGCAGCCGCAGCCGGCGCCGTGGGAGAGGGAGGTCAGCGCGACGGCCACGCCCCTATGATGCTCTAACCGAGTGGTGGACCGCGCCGACAGGCCATACACCGATGCCGAGATCGACGCCGCGGTCGCCGCCATCGCCGATCCCAGACGGCTGCGGGAGGCCCAGGACGTGGTGATGCGCAGCGCCCCCGGCCTGCAGCGCCTGCTCGCGACCGCCCTGGACGAGGGGGGATGGTTCGACCCCGGTCACGAGCAGGCCGTCCGCGAGGCCACCGGCCGTGAGGACCCCCGCGCCCGCCTGCGCGAGGTGCGCACGCTGGTGGCCGAGGAGACCCGTCTGGGAATGCTCGTCGGCGTGGCGGTCGGCTTCGAGCTGGCCCGCGAGCTGGGGGCCATCGACACCAACACAGAGGAGGATTGAAGAGAAGATGGACGTCCGCTTCCTAGGCCACGCCTGCTTTGAGCTCTCCGAGGGCGACACGCGCGTCCTCATCGACCCGTTCCTGAGCGGCAACCCCAAGGCGGCCGCCTCCGCCGAGGAGATGAGCCCCACCGCGATCGTGCTCACCCACGGCCACGCCGACCACATCGGCGACACCGTGTCGATCGCCAAGCGGGCGAGCGCCCCGGTGGTCGCGATCGTCGAGCTGGCGGGTGAGCTGGGCCAGGAGGGGGTGGCCACGTTCGATCCCAACCTGGGGGGAACCGTCAACTTCGACTGGGGCTGGGTTCGCCTGGTGCCGGCCTGGCACACGTCGACCACCCCCAAAGGCACGGTCAACACCCCGGCGGGCGTCGTCGTCTCGCTCGGCGGAAAGGTCGTCTACCACCTGGGCGACACGTGCCTGTTCTCCGACCTGCAGCTGGTCGGGCGCCGCGAGCCGATCGACGTGGCGCTGATGTGCATCGGCGGCCACTACACGATGGACCGCACCGACGCGGTCGAGGCGGCGAGGCTGGTGGGGGCCGGCACCGTCATCCCCTGTCACTACGACACCTTCCCGCCGATCGAGACCGACGCCCAGGCCTTCAAGTCCGAGGCCGAGGCGGGCAGCGACTCGCGGGTGGTCGTGCTCGCGCCGGGCGAGAGCCACTCGGCGTGACGCACGCGATCGTCCTGATCGAGGCCGAGCGCTCGGCGCTGCCCACCCTGGGGGGCGAGCTGGCCGACATCGAAGGCGTCGCCGAGGCCTACTCGGTGACCGGCGAGTGGGACTTCGTGGCGATCCTGCGCCTGCGCGAGCCCGAGCAGCTCGCGGAGGTGGTGACCGGCAGGATCGCGCGGCTGCCGGGCGTCCGGCGCACGCGGACGATGGTCGCCTTCGAGGCCTACTCGCGCCACGACCTGGAGGCGCTGTTCTCGGTCGGGCAGTGAGGCGCGCGGCCGCCGGGGCTCAGGCGGCCCCGGCCGCGGCCAGCGCCCGGTCGAAGGCCCCCACCATCGCGTCGTAGGTGTAGGCGCCGACGGCGCCCCGTCCGCGGGCGCCCAGTCGCGCCGCCAGCTCCGGATCGGCGAGCAGGCGGCCGATCGCGCCGGCCAGCGCGGGGGCATCGCCGGCCGGGACGACCAGCCCGGTGTCGCCGTCGCGCACCAGCCCGCCCGCCACCGCCCCGACGGCGTCGGAGGCCACCACCGGCCGGCCCTGGTGCAGCGCCTCGTTGCACACCATCCCCCACGGCTCCCGGAAGCGCGGAGTGGGAACCGAGGCCAGGACGACCACCGCGGCGGCCGCGTAGGCGACCGGAAGCTCGGAGCGGGGGAGGGGGTCGATCAGCCGCGCGCCGGGGGTCGCGCGCACCCGTCCCGCCAGCGGCCCGTCGCCGATCGCCACCAGCGTGGCGCCCTCCACGCTCCGCCAGGCCGCGAGGAGGACGTCCACCCCCTTGGCCGCCACCAGGCGGCCGGCGTAGAGGACGATCGGCGCCGCCCCCAGGGCGTGGCGATCTCGGAACGCCTCGACCTCCTCGCGCTCCACCGTCCGCCCGAACAGCTCGGCCTCGACCGCCTGCGGCGCCACGAACACGTCGCTGTCGCGGCCCCGCTGCGCGGCCACGAACCGCCGCACGTGCTCTCCGTAGGCGAGCACCGCGTCGCTGTGGCGGTAGATGTGGCGCACGAGCGGGCGGCCCAGGTCGTGGGCGAGCGAGCGCGGGGCGGCCCACACCGAGGCCCAGAGCAGGAACGGCCGCCGGTGACGCCGCGCGCCGGCGTAGGCGGCGGGAAGGATCGCGCCGCCGGCGAAGGGGGCGATGACCGCGCGGTGGCGACGGCCGATGTCGATCGCCGCGGCAAGCCCGCCCAGTCGCCGCGCGGGGAACGGCGCCGCCGCCAGCTGGCTGTCGAGGTCGGCCGACCAGCCGGGGACGTAGCGCCGGCCGCCGCCGTAGCAGAGCACCTCCACGCCGTGGCGCTCGGCCAGGCGCTCGAACAGCGGCATCCGGTAGCCGGTGAGGTACGGGGTGAGGAGCGCGATGGCCACCGCGCAGACGTTGGCAGAATCGCCGCTCGCCATGCGCGTGCTGCTGCTCCACAACCGCTATCGCGCGCTGGGCGGCGAGGAGCGCGCGCTGATGGAGATCGCCGGCCTGCTGAGGGGGCGCGGTCACGAGGTGGAGGTGCTCCAGCGCGACAGCCAGGCCCTGGGGGACGGGACGGCGGGGCGGGGCCGCGCCGCCGCCGGGATGCTGCGCGGCGGCCTGCGCCCGGACGAGGTGGCCGACGCGGTCCGGCGCACGCGGGCGGAGGTCGTGCACGCCCACAACGTCCATCCCCTGTTCGGCTGGCGCGCGCTGGCCGCCGCCCGGGCGGCGGGGGCGCGCACCGTCCTTCACCTGCACAACTTCAGGCTCTTCTGCGCGGTCGCGGTCGCCTACCGGGCCGGCGCGCCCTGCTTTCGCTGCCGGGGGCGCAACACGCTGCCCGGGCTGGCCCTCAACTGCCGCCACTCGCTCGCCGAGGCGGCCGTCTACGCGGTCGGGCTGAGCCGCCAGCAGCCGCGCCTGTTCGAGCACGCCGACCGGTTCGTCGCGGTCAGCCGCGCCCACCGCCGCCGGCTGGAGGAGCTGGGGCTGCCGGGCGAGCGGGTGCGGACGCTGCCCAACTTCGTCGCCGCCGGGCGCCTGGCGGCCGGCTCGCCGGCGGCCGAGGGGCGCTATGCGCTGTGCTCGGGGAGGCTGGTCGAGGAGAAGGGCTTCGACACGGCGATCGCCGCCTGCCGCCGGGCGGGGGTTCGCCTGGTGATCGCGGGGGAGGGCCCGGACCGCCGGCGGCTCGAGCGGCTGGCCGCCGGCGCCGAGGTGGAGCTGGCGGGGCGGCTCGCGCCCGAGCGGCTCGACGAGGTGCGCCGCCAGGCGGCCGTGGTGCTCGTCCCCTCCCGCTGCGAGGAGGCGTGCCCGTACTCCGTGCTCGACGCGCTCGGCGCTGGGATCCCGGTGCTGGTGGCCGACCGCGGGGGGCTGCCCGAGATGGTCCCCGAGGGGTGCGTGCTGCCGCCGGGCGACGCCTCGGCGTGGGCGGGGCGGCTAGGCGAGCTGTGGCGGGCGGCCGACGCGCGGGCCGACCTCGGCGAGCGGTGCCTACGCCTGGCCCGCGAGCGCTACGGCGAGGAGGCCTACCACCGGGCGCTCATGGACGTCTACACGACCTAGTCGAGCAGCCCCTGCCCGCGGGCGAACCAGACCGAGTGGTCCTTCCAGTCGTGGGCCATCAGCGCGCCGCCGGCCAGGGCGAGCGCGACCAGCGACCGCGGGGCCCCCGGCGCCCGCGGGGCGTGCCGGGCCTGACCGGCCACCAGCCCCATGCAGGCCAGCGCGGAGACGAGCACGCCGGTGGCGCCGTGGTGGCAGCGCTGCCCGGCGATCCACAGCCGCCGCTGGAGCGCGTCGTATTCGAGGAGCCTGGGCCGTCTGTGCCTGCGCATCGCGGTCTCTGAGCAGGTTCTCGGCGCAGCGCCGCAATCCTTGAGCCTGCAGGTGTCCGCTCAGGCGATTCTCGACCCCGGCGCCACCTCCCGGTCGGGGCGCAGCAGGATCACGCGCTGCTCGTCGTCGAGGGCGCCGAGCACCAGCACCTCGGAGCGGACCGGGCCGATCTGGCGAGGCGGGAAGTTGACCACGCCGACCACCAGCGTGCCCTCCAGCTCGGCGCGGGTGTAGTTGGTGATGCGCGCCGACGAGCGCCGGACCCCGATCTCGGGGCCGAAGTCGATCCGCAGCTTCCAGGCCGGGTGACGGGCCTCGGGGAACTCCTCCACCGCGAGGACCCGGCCGACGCGCATGTCGACCGCCTGGAAGTGCTCGACGTCGATCAAGATCCGGGCGAGGCGCCCTCGGTGGAGATCGCGCCACCGCCGCCGCCGGTCGTGTCGGTGGTGGTGGTCGTGGTGGTGGTGGTCGTCGAGGTGGTGGAGGTGGTGGTGGTCGTGGGGGTGGTGGAGGTGGTGGTCGTCGTGGGGGTGGTGGAGGTGGTGGTCGTCGTGGGGGTGGTGGAGGTGGTGGTCGTCGTGGGGGTGGTCGAGGTCGAGGTGGTGTCGGTGGACGCCGGGGTGGTGGAGGTGGGCGGCGGCGCCGAGCTGTCGGGCGGGAGGATCGTCGGATCGGTCTGGCTGACCGTGCGCCCGTCCCGGTGCCTGTGGCGCTTGGTGGTCTTGGCGGCGGTCGGCGAGCTCGTGTCGGGTGTCGTGGCGCTCTGGTCAGCGGCGCTGGTCGAGGTGGAGGTCGCGGCGCCCTTCTTGGGGTCGGTCTTGGCCGCCGGCTTGCGGAGCTTGGCGGCCTTGCGGTCGGCTGTTCCGGTCGTCTTGGCGCGCGCGATCTTGGCCGCCGGGTCAACCGGCGCGACCCCCTGCGTGGAGGATGGCTTGCCGCCGGCCCGCGCGAGCACGTGCGGGCGGGAGTGGGTGGCCTCCACCGCCCCGACCGTGACGATCGCGGCGGCGAGCCCGGCGGCGGCCTTGGTCGCGATCGCGCCCGAGATCGCGCCGGCGCCCGAGGCGACCGCGGTCGCTCCCGCCCCGGCGGCACTCGCGGCGCCCGCGGCGCCCGCGGCGCCCGCGGCACCGGCGGCACCGGCGGCCCCGGCGGCGGCCGTGGATCCCGCGGCCGTGGCCCCGGCGGCCGTGGCCCCGGCGCCCGCGCCGAGGCCGGCCGCGCCGGCGCCCGCGCTCGAGGCGACCGCCGTCGCCCCGGCGCCCGCGGCGCCCGCTCCGATGCCCGCGGCGCCCGCTCCGGCGCTCGCCGCACCCGCACCGGCACCCGCCCCGGCGCCCGCGGCGCTGGCAGCCCCGGCGCCGGCCGAGCCGGTCCCCGCCGAGCCGCCCCACAGGTGGAGGAAGAGGAGCTTCTTGAGGATCACCAGTGGGCCGATGGGGAGCAGCGCGGCGAGCGCGCGGTTGGTCTCCTTGAGCTGACTCTGGAAGGTGGAGCAGCGCTGGCAGCCCTTGAGGTGGCGGCGCACGAGCGGGGTCGGGCGGCGGCGCAGGCCCTCGGCGACCTCGGCCAGCTCGATCCTCACCTCCGCGCAGGAGAGCTGGCGGGCCTCGGCGGCCTCGGCGAGCGAGATCCGGGCGCGCACCAAGAGCGACTTGACGCCGGGCACCGTCTGCTCCATCGCCTCGGCGATCTGCTCGTAGGAGAGGGCGTCCATCTCGCGGAGGATCAGGGCGGTGCGCTGCGTCTCGGGAAGCTGCTGGATGTCGCCGACCAGAAGCCTGAACTGCTCGCGGTCGTGGACCTTGTCCGCGGCGCTCGCGCCGTTGTCGGAGAGGTGGATGTCCATCGAGTCCACCCCGATCGCCTGGGCGCGCCGCAGGTGGTTGAGGCTCCGGTTGCGCGCGATCCGGTACAGCCAGGGCCTGACGTTGATCGGGCGCTCGTCGGCGTGGATGGCGTTGAACGCGGCCGCGAACACCTCCTGGAGGACGTCCTCGGCGTCCTCGCGCGAGCCGAGCAGGTGGCGGCAGAAGGCGAGCAGGCGGGACTGGTAGCGGGCGACCAGGACCTCAAAGGCCGCCTGGCTGCCGCGTCGCGTGAGCCCGATCAGGCGCTCATCGGACTGCAGGCGCAGCAGCGGAGAGCGCGTATGCACGCCAATGCCGCCGGAATATCTGAGTGCCGAGACCTCCATGCGCGCACGCGGGGGTCACCCCGCTCGGAACGACACGGTAGCAACGGATAAGTTGCGCCCGCCGCCGCAGTGCCCGGGGAGGGATTCGAACCCCCACGTCCGTGAGGACCATCGGGTTTAAGCCGATCGCGTCTACCGTTCCGCCACCCGGGCGGGCGCTGTGAACGCTAGCGGCGCCGTGTCCTCGGGCGCAAAAAATCTGGCCAATCGGCGCGTTATGTCGGTGCAGAGAACGTCGCGGACCGGCTGGTGGTCAGCGTGTTGAGAGGCCGACGGTTCCCCTTTGACACTGGAATAAATGCCTTGGTAGCGTCGCTGGTCGGTTCTACGCGCAGGCTGGTCCTACCCGCGCGGGAGGAGAAGATTGGCTAGGTCGCGTGCATGCGTAGCGCAACGGTGATCGGCAGGGGAGCAGCGCTCCTGGCGCTGCTCTTGGCGGTCGCGGCCGTGCTCGTGATCCTCCTTTCGGGTGGCTCGAGCTACCAGGTCAAGGCAATCTTCCAGAACGCCAGCCAGATCGTCTCCGGCGACCAGGTCGAGGTGGCCGGAAACGCCGTGGGCACGGTGTCGAAGATCAGCCTCACCCCCAACGGCGACGCCGAGCTGACGCTCACCATCACCAATTCCACCTTCCAGCCGCTGCACCGCGGCACCACCGCGATCATCCGCCAGGCCTCGCTGTCGGGGATCGCCAACCGCTACGTCGACCTCGACCTGGGGCCCGCCACCGCCCCCGCGATCCCCAACGGCGGCACGATCCAGCGCACCCAGACGACGAGCACGGTCGACCTCGACGAGCTCTTCAACACGCTGAACGCCGCCACCCGCAAGGGGCTTCAGAACGTCTTCCAGGGCTCGGCCTCCCAGTACGCCGGGCGCGGCCAGCAGGCCCAGCTGGCCTGGGAATACCTCAACCCCGCGATCGCCTCCAGCAGCATCCTCTTCCACGAGCTCAACCGCGACACGGCCAAGTTCACCCGCTTCGTCACCACCTCGAGCAACCTGGTCTCCGACCTGGCGGCGCGGCAGACGGACCTCAGCGGGCTGGTCAGCCACCTCTCCACGACGTTCAGCGCGCTCGCCGCCCAGCACGTCGCCCTCGGCCAGGCGATCCAGCGCCTGCCCGGGTTCATGCGCCTGGCCAACACAACGTTCGTCAACCTGCGCAGCGCCCTGGTCGACCTGACGAGCCTCGTCAACGCCAGCCGGCCGGTGGCGCCCAAGCTCCAGAAGCTGCTCGTGCAGCTGCGCCCGCTGGCGATCGACGCGGTCCCGACGATCCGCGATCTGTCCAACATCATCAGCCGGCCCGGGCCCAACAACGACCTGATCGAGCTCAACCGGCTGGCCGTCCCGCTGGCGCAGGTGACCGTCGGCAAGGTGCGCGCCAACGGCGCGCTGCGCCCGGGCGCCTTCCCCGTCTCCGAGCAGGCGCTCAACCAGTCGGTGCCCGAGCTGGCGGTGGCACGGCCCTACGCGGTGGACCTCACCGGGTGGTTCGAGGGCTACTCGCACCCCGGCGCCTACGACGCCTTCGGCGCGGCCAGCCGCGTCGCCGCGGTGGTGGGCGTGGCCTCGCTGGAGAACGGGGCGCTCAACTTCTGCTCCAACCAGATCCTCTCCGCGCTCCCCGGCTGCTCGACGCTCAACAACCTCCTCACCAACCCCTCCGGGCGGGCGCAGTTCGCCCAGAGCGTGCTGGTCACCGGCCAGGGCGACCGCTGCCCGGGCTCGATGGAGCGCGGCCCGACCGCGGGCTCGAGCGCCACCCCGCCGCTCGAGTCCGGCTTCCCCTGCACCCCGAGCCAGGTCCCCACCGGACAATGAAGCGGATCCTCGCCACCGCCTGCGTGCTGCTCGCCGCCGGAGTGGTCCTGTTCCTCAGCCTGGGGTCCTCCAGCGGGCCCTCCAGCCCGACCTACAAGATCGAGCTGGACAACTCCTTCGGGCTCGTCAACGGCGCCGACTTCAAGGTGGCGGGGGTGATCGCCGGCTCGATCAAGTCAATCGGCCTGTGCTACAGCGACCCGGCGGCGCACTGCCAGAACCCGCTGCACGCGCTGGTCACGGTGAACGTCAGCCAGAAGGGGTTCGGCTCCTTCCGCTCGGACACCTTCTGCCAGTCGCGGCCCCAGTCGCTGATCGGCGAGTACTTCATCGACTGCCAGCCCGGGACCTCGGGCCGGGTGCTGCGGCCGGGGAGCACGATCCCGGCCAGCCACACCCAGTCGACGATCCCGGCCGACCTGGTGCAGAACATCATGCGCCTGCCCTATCGCCAGCGCTTCTCGATCCTCATCAACGAGCTGGGCGCCGCGGTGGCCGCGCGCTCGGAGGACCTGGCGACCGCGCTGCGCCGGGCCGACCCGGCGCTGGCCGAGACCGACAACCTGCTCGCGCTGCTGGCGAATGACGCGCAGACGATCAAATCGCTGAACGTCAACGCCAACCAGGTGATCAAGGCGCTGGCCGACAACTCCAAGCAGGTCCAGAACTTCATCGTCCAGGCCAACAACATCTCCAGCGACTCGGCCACCCAGGCCCCCTCGATCCAGGCCACGTGGCAGAAGCTCCCCGCCTTCCTGGTCCAGCTGAGGCAGGGGATGCTGCGCCTCGGCCAGGCGGCCGACGCCCAGGACCCGGTGCTCGTCAACCTCAACCAGGCGGCGAGCAACCTCAAGACCTTCTTCCACGAGCTGGTCCCGTTCTCGCACGAGTCGGTGCCGTCGCTGAAGTCGCTGGGCCAGGCCTCGGCGGTCGGCAGGCCGGCCGTGATCGCGGCCAAGCCGCTGGCCAACCACCTCAACCAGTTCGCCTACCACACGCCGGAGCTGGCCCAGAACCTGGCGATCGTCCTGCACGCGCTGGACGACCGCGGCTACGCGGTGGAGAGCGATCCGCGCAGCCCGGCCGGCGGCAAGGGCTACACCGGCCTGGAGGCGCTCCTCCAGTACGTCTTCAACCAGACGCTGGCGATCGACTACTTCGGCCCCTACGGCCACCTGCTGGGCGTCGACGCGTTCGCCAACAGCGTGTGCAGCCCGTACACGACCCCGCAGATGCTGGCCAACGACCTGGCCTCCTACGCCCAGGGCCAGAGCACGATCAACCCGCGCTCGTGCTACGCGTGGCTCGGGCCCAACCAGCCGGGCGTCAACGAGCCCGACCCGACGTTCAGCACGGCGGTCGCCAACAGCCACACGGGCAACGGGCCGCCGGTCTCCACCCCCGGCATGGCCAACGGCACCAACGGGTGCGTGCCCGACCCGGGCGGCTTCCCGGTCTTCCCCGGCTACCAGACCAGCTACTACGGCCCCAAGACCAACGTCTGCAAGCTCGCCCCCAACAACGGCCCGCCCAGCCCGTCCGGCCAGAGCGCCGCCAAGCGCGGCTCGGCCGCCAAGACCCACGCGGGCGGGAGCCCGGCGGGCACCGCCGGCAGCGCCGCGGGCAGCGCGGGCAGCGCCGCCAGCAGCCTGCTCGGCCGGACGCTGCCGCCGATCAACCTCCACGCCACGCTCTCGCAGATCCTCTCCACCGTGAGCAGCCGCGCCAGCTCGCCGGCCCCGGCCGCGGTCGGCTCGGCCGGCGCCGCCGCCCAGCAGGCGACCTCCTCGCCCACCGGGCTTACCGCCGGCCAGACCCAGCAGCTCCTCAACTACCTCCTGGCGCCATGAGACGCACCTCCCAGCCCGCCTTCGCCAACCCCGTCCTGATCGGCGCGGTCACCGTGCTGGTGGCGATCGTCGCGGTGTTCCTGGCCTACAACGCCAACAACGGCCTTCCCTTCGTCCCCACGCGCGAGCTGAAGGTCGACGTCGCCAACGGCGCCGCGCTGGTGCCGGGCAACGACGTGCTGGAGGGCGGCTTCCGCGTCGGCATCGTCTCCGACATGCACCCCGTCCTACTGCGCGACGGCCGGGTCGGCGCCGAGCTCACGCTCCAGCTCAACACCCGCAACGGCCGGGTGCCGGTCGACTCCTACGCCACGATCCGCCCGCGCTCGGTCCTCGGCCTCAAGTACCTCGACCTCGTGCTCGGCCACGCGAGCCGCGTGTTCCCCGACGGCGCGACGCTGCCGCTGCGCCAGACCGCGATCCCGGTCCAGTTCGACGACCTCAACAAGATGTTCGACGCCAGGACCCGCCCCGCGGTGCAGCAGAACCTCCAGGGCTTCGGCGACACGTTCGCCGCCCGCGGCGGGGACCTCAACGACACGATCGCCAGCCTGCCCTCGCTGTTCGGCCATCTCCGGCCGGTGGCGGCGTACCTGTCGAGCCCCAACACCGAGCTGACCCGCTTCTTCGCCGCGCTCAACGGCTTCTTCTCCACCGTCTCGCCGGTGGCCCAGCAGAACGAGCGGCTGTTCGCCGACCAGGCGACCACGTTCGCGGCGATCGCGCACAGCCCGAGCGATCTCGAGGCGACGATCCGCAAGTCGCCGCCCACCCTCGACGTCTCCACCGCCAGCCTGAAGGCGCAGCAGCCGTTCCTGGTCGACCTGCGGACGTGGGCCGGCTACATGAAGCCAGCCACCGACCAGCTGCGCCTGGCCCTGCCGAACATCGACCCGGCGCTGGCCGCCGGGATCAAGGTCCTGCCGCGCACCCCGTCGATGAACCAGAAGCTCGAGGGCGTGCTCTCGGCGCTCAAGACGCTGGCCCAGGCGCCGGGGACCAACGTGGCGCTCAACGGGCTCACCTCGACGGTGGGGATCCTCAACCCGATGATCAAGTACCTCGGCCCGTACGTCACGGTGTGCGGCAGCTTCACCAACTTCTGGGCCGAGCTGGCGGACACGGTCTCCGAGCAGACGAGCCTCGGCATGGCCCAGCGGGCGCTGATCCAGTTCGCCAACCACCAGACCAACAACGTCAACAGCGCGGGCGCCTACGCGCCGGCCAACGGCTACCAGCAGGGCGACCCGCCCGGCACCAGCGGCATGTCGGACGCCGAGTACACCCACGGCCCCGCCTACGGCGCGGCGATCTCCGCCGCGGGCGCGGCGGACTGCGAGGCCGGGCAGCGCGGCTACCAGCTGAGCCAGAACTCGCAGGATTCGCTGCACCGCGCGATGGTCTCCGACCAGTACACGCCGGGCGTCCAGGGGCCCACCTGGAGCGGCCGCGGGCGGGTGCCGGCCGGCGAGACGTTCACCCGCCGGCCGCTGACCGGGCCGCAGACGCCCTACATCCCGGGGAACAACTGATGCGACACAGGCGCAGACGACGGATCAGCACCTTCACGGCGGGACTGCTGGGGATCGTGTTCATCGTCGCGGTCTCCTACGGGGCCTACACGAAGTTCTCCAACCCGTTCGCCAGCCCCTACACCGCGCACGTGATCTTCGCCAACGCCAACGGGCTGCGCCCCGACTCGGCGGTGCGGATCGCCGGGGTCAACGTCGGCAAGGTGACGAGCGTCTCGCCGGTGTCCAACTGCAAGCTGGCGGCGGGCAACGCCGCCCAGAGCCAGTGCGCGGCGGCCGACGTGACGATGGAGATCGACAACAACGGGCTGCCGCTCCACAAGGACGCCACGTTCTACATCCGCCCGCGCATCTTCCTTGAGGGCAACTTCTTCATCCAGGTGAGCCCGGGGACGCCCGAGGCGCCGGTGGCGCCCGACGGCTACGTGTTCCCGATCCAGCAGGGAGTCGAGCCGGTGCAGTTCGACCAGGTGCTGGGCGCGCTTCAGTCCAACACCCGCACCAACCTCCAGATCCTGCTCCAGGAGTACGGGCAGGCGGTCAAGCAGGGCGGCCCCGCCTACAACGCCTCGATCCCCTACTGGACGCCCGCCTACGAGTACGGCTCCGAGGTCGCCCACAGCACGCTCGGCACCCAGCCCCACGACCTCTCGCGCTGGATCGACAAGGGCGGCGTGGTCAACGGCGCGCTGTCGGCCCACCCGCGCAACCTCCAGAGCCTGATCACCGACTTCAACACCACCGCGCTGGCCTTCGCCCGCCAGTCCGCCGCGCTGCAGCAGGCGGTGGCCGAGCTGCCGCGGACCCTCCAGGTGGCGATGCCCGCGCTCACCGCGCTCAACAACGCCTTCCCGCCGCTGCGGGCGTTCGCGCGGGCGCTGGTGCCGGGCGTGCAGTCGACCGGCCCGATGGTCGACGCCAGCCTGCCCTTCTTCCACCAGCTGCGCCAGCTCGTCTCGCCCCCCGAGCTCCAGGGCCTGGTCCACGACCTGTCGGGCACGGTGCCGGCGCTGGCCAACCTCAACGCCGAGTCGATCCCCTTCTTCGGAGACGAGGTGCGCCCGGCCTCGAGCTGCCAGGTGAACGAGATCCTGCCCTGGACGCACCTGCAGATCAACGACTCGCACTTCAACTCCTCAAACGGCTTCCCCGCCCACCCGGTGTACGTCGAGGGGGTCGACTTCCTGCCCGGACTGGCCGGCGAGTCGCGCGTGTTCGACGCCAACGGGCCCTACATCCGCGTGCTGCTGACCGGCGGGACGCTCACCTACTCGCTGCAGCCGGGGCTGTTCGGCACCGCGCTGGCGCCGATCACCGGCACCGAGCCCACCCCGCCCGCCCCGCACAGCTCGGGTGACGGCGCCAAGGTGTCGGTGCTGCGCCCGCCGCTGATGCCAAACGTCCCGTGCGAGACGCAGCCGGCGATCACCGAGGCCGCGCTCAACAGCGCCCAGACCGGCGCCGGGCCGCAGCCGATCGCGACCAACCTGAGCGCCCCCGGCGCCGCGCTGCGCCAGCAGAGCGCCGGGCTGATCGAGCTCGCCCAGCTCGAGCAGCAGGCCCGCCAGCAGGGGCTGGGCGTCCGCTTCGCGGCCGGAGGCAAGAAGTAGATGAAGCGCGCGATCAAAACCCACATGGTCGACTTCATCGCGATCGTCGTGCTCGTGCTGCTGGCGATCGGCGTCTCCGGCTACGTGCTCAGCCACGAGCGCCTCCAGCTGCCGTTCATCGGCACCTCGCAGTTCACGATCAACGCCGAGTTCTCAAGCGCCAAGGCGGTCACCCCGGGGCAGGGCCAGACGGTCCGCGTCTCGGGCGTGCAGATCGGCGACATCGGCGGCGTCAGCCTCAAGAACGGCGTGGCGATCGTGAAGATGGACATCGACAACAAGTACCGGCGCCTGATCCACACCGACGCCACCGCCCTGCTGCGCCCCAAGACCGGGCTGGACGACATGTTCATCGAGCTCAACCCGGGGACGCCGAGCGCGCCGATCGCCAAGCCCGGCTTCACGATCCCCGAGTCGGCCACCAACCCGCCCGTCGACCCCGACGAGATCCTCGCCTCGCTGGACGCCGACACCCGCGAGTACCTGGACCTGCTGGTCAACGGGGCCGGCCAGGGGCTGAAGGGCCAGGGCGGCTCGGAGCTGGCCAAGCTGCTGGAGCGCTTCCTGCCCACCCATCAGGACCTGGCCCGGCTCAACAGCGTGGTGGCCCAGCGGGCCGCCGCCCTGCGCTCGCTGATCCACTCGCTCCAGGTGCTGAACACCGCGATGGCCCAGAAGCAGACCCAGATCGTCTCGCTGGTCGACGCGAGCTCCAAGGTGTTCCACGCCTTCGCCAACGCCAACCAGGGCATCAGCCAGGCGGTGGCCGACCTGCCGGCGACGCTCAACCAGACGACCGCCACGCTGCAGAAGGTGCAGACGTTCGCCGACCTGCTGGCGCCGGCCACGCGCAACCTGCTGCCGGCGGTGCAGGAGATCCCGGCCGCCAACGCGGCGACGATCGCCCTGGCGCGGCCGATCACGCCGGTGCTCCAGACCCAGATCAGGCCGTTCGTGGTCGCCGCCCGGCCGCTGGTGCGCAACCTGCGCCCGGCCTCGGTCAACCTGGCCAAGGCGACGCCCTCCCTGTCAAAGACCTTCGCCGTCCTCAACCACCTGTTCAACATGCTCGGCTACTCGCCGGGCGGCGGCCAGCACGGCTACCTGTGGTGGCTGGCGTGGCTTGACCACAACGCCCGCACCGTGTTCGCCACCCAGGACGCCAACGGCGACTTCCGCCAGCTGTTCATCCAGGCCAGCTGCGCCTCGCTGGCCCAGATCGCCAACAACATCCCCGGCTCGGAGGCGGTGCTGGCGGTGACCGGCGTGCTCACCAGCGCCCAGCTGTGCCCGGCGCAGGCGGCGGCCGACGCCAGGGATTACGCCAAGTGGCGGCAGACGATCGGCTCGCACGTTGCTCTGACGAGCAAGGGCACGCTGGGAAGCGGCGCCACGCTCAAGGACCTCTTCTACCCCAAGCTCCCGACCAAGTAGATGCAGACCGGCAGCCCACCCGTATCGCGCATCATCACGATGGTCCTGTTCACGCTCTCCTGCGTGGGGCTCCTGCTGTTCCTGTGGCTGTCCTTCGGCGGCTCGATGCCGTTCAACGCCCAGGGCTACCGCTTCGACGTCGCCTTCCCCAACGCGTTCAACGTCGCCGACCAGGCGGATGTGCGGATCGCGGGCGTGTCGGTGGGCAAGGTGGTCGGCAAGTCGCTGCAGCCGGGGACCAACCGCACGCTGGTGACGATCCAGCTCGACAACCAGTACGCGCCGATCCACCGCGACGCGAGGGCGATCCTGCGCGAGAAGACGCTGCTCGGCGAGACCTACGTGCAGCTGACGCCGGGCTCCCGCCGCGCGCCGATCATCCCCGACGGGGGGACGCTGGCCAACTCCCAGGTCGTGCCAGCGGTGCAGCTGGACGACATCTTCAACACCTTCGACCCCGCCACCCGCCAGGCGTTCCGCACCTGGCAGCAGGAGCTGGCCAAGGCGGTCAAGGGCAACGACCAGAACCTCAACTCGGTGCTGGGCAACCTGCCCACCTTCGCCGTCAACCTGACCGACCTGCTCCAGGTGCTCGACGTCGAGCACGCCGCGGTGGTCTCGCTCTCGCGCAACGGCGGCACCACGTTCAACGCGCTGAACGCCGACCCGGCCGCGCTGCGCAACCTGATCACCGCCGGCGAGACCACCTTCCACACCACCGCCCAGGTCAACCAGGCGCTGCAGGCGACCTTCCACGTGTTCCCGACCTTCCTGGACGAGCAGCGGCTGACGATGGCCGACCTGCAGAGCTTCTCCCAGAACGCCGACCCGGTGATCCGCGAGCTGATCCCGGTCGCCCAGCAGCTCGGCCCCACCCTGCGCGCGGTCAACCAGCTCTCGCCGTATTTGCGCAATCTGTTCGTCAAGCTCGGGCCGCTGGTCACGGTCTCCCAGCGCGGCCTGCCCGCCACCGAGCGCGTGCTCAAGGGGCTGGGCCCCAACGGCCTGCTCGACCAGCTCGGGCCGTTCCTGGAGCAGCTCAACCCGATCCTGTCCTGGCTGGGCTACCATCAGCAGCTCACCTCCGACTTCATCACCGATGGCGCCGCCTCGCTGTTCGCCCGCACCAACTCCTTCGGCGGCGCCGGCACCGGCCACTACCTGCGCCAGTTCGGCCCCTCCGGCCCGGAGACGCTCGGGCTGGCCCAGAACCGCGACGCCAACAACCGCGGCAATACCTACCCGGAGCCGCTGTGGCTGCCCGCCGGCGAGCCGCGCGACTTCACCAACAACGACCTCCCGGCGTGGGACTGCCGCAACAGCGGCTACTCGGGCAACCAGGGCCAGAGCCCCAACTACGTGACCGGCCCGCAGGCCGAGCAATCCTGCTGGGTGCAGCCGGTGCTCCCGGGCGCGGTGGGGCCCTACCGGACGCCGACGTTCCCGGCGGCCAAGTACTCGAGCAAGTAGCCCCGGCCGCTCAGGCCGTCGAGCATCGCGGCGGCCAGCCGCTCATCGCCGGAGATCTCCAGCCCGGAGCGGTCCCGGTCGGGGGACAGGGCGGCGATCCACGCCTCGCGGTCGCCGGCGATCGCGGCGTCCGCGCGCCGGACCCCGCGCTCGGCCAGCTCGATCCCCCCGGCGGCGGTCGTGAAGGCGTAGCTCATCGTCCGCCCCGGCTCCCGCACGACCGCCTGAATCGTCCGGCCCGCCTCGGGCAGGCGGAGGTTGCCGACGGCCAGGCGGAAGATCGCGCCGATGTCGACGACCTCCGAGGCGCGCGGCGGCCCCCACGCCCACTCATAGCCCCAGCGGGCCAGCGCGCCGAGCACTGGCATCAGGTCGCGCGCCCGCTCGGTCAGCTCGTAGTCGACCCGCGGCGGCACCTCGCGATAGCGCTTGCGCGTCAGCAGGCCGTCGGCCACCATCCGGTTCAGCCGCGAGCGCAGCTGCTCGGTGGAGATGCCGGGCAGCACCCGCTGCAGCTCGATGAAGCGCCGCGGCCCTGACACCAGGTCGCGCACGATCAGCAGCGTCCACTTGTCACCCACCAGGTCCAGCGCCCTCGCGTCCGGCGACCACTGGTCGTAGGGATGGCGTTTAGGAGGGGGAACGTTGGCCATGGCTGCCTCCCAGTAGGGGGTGCGAGAACCCTACTGCTGGCGCGGACGCCCTACAAGATTCGAGTGTAACGATTCCCGCAATTTCTTTCCACATCGGCCATCCGGCCACCCCGGGGCTGGTGGGCGAAGGACGGGCCGCCCGCCTGCCGATTGGGGCCGGTGATGGGAACTGTGATCGCCCTCAAGGACGGAACGCGCCGCGGCCCTCGGCGGGCGCGCGGTCGAGCCCCTCGGCGGAGGGCGGTGGAGGCAGCCGCGGCGGGCCCGGCGCTGCCGCGCAGGCCCGAGGTCTACCTTGACCTGGCGTGCCCGTTCTCCTACCTGGCGGCCGAGCAGGTGGAGCGGGCGCTGGGCGAGGTCGAGTGGATCGCGGCTTGCGTCTCGGCGCCCGGGCCCGCCTGGCTGCGCGGCGCCACGCGAGCGCGGGCCAGCTTCCGCGCGCGCGCCGAGCGCGCCGCGCGCGCTCTGCGCCTGCCTTTGACCTGGCCGGATTGCTCCGCGGGCGGCTTCCCGACCGCGCTGCGCATGGCCGCCTGCGCCGCCGAGTCCGGCGCGGGCGGCGCCTTCGCGCTCGCCGCGATGCGCCTCGCCTTCGCCGGCGGCTACGACCTCGAGGACCCCGAGATCCTGGCCGAGGCGGCGATGGCGGCCGGGCTGGACCCGCGCGGCCTGCTGGCGGCGGCCCGGCGGCGGGACGCGGACGGCGTCCTGGAGGACGTGGCGCGTCACCTGGCCGCGCACGGGGTCGAGGGCCTGCCGGCGGTGAGGATGGGCGAGCGCTGGTTCTGCGGCGAGCAGGCGGTCGGCGAGGCGGCCGCCTACCGCCGTGGCGCCGCCGCTATGCCGGCGTGACCAGCCCGGCCAGGATCAGCTCGTCGAGCGTGCGCTCCTCGCGCTCCTCCTCGGGCTCGTCCTGAGCCGGCGGGGCGAGGTCGACCGTCAGGTAGTCGAAGTCCTCGACCCGCTCGCACAGGCGGTCGAACAGCGTGGGCTGAGGTGAGGGAGCGGACGGCTGCCCCATGTGGGCCTCCTCTCTGATCGGACGCCACCCGGATCCTACGCCTCACCCTAACGCGCGTGTTAACGTCGGGTTGTGGCGAGACAGGCTGAGCCGGTGACCCTCGTCCACGGCGGGCGCCTGGTGGCGGCGCGGCTGCGGGCCTACGGCGTGCGCAGGCTGTTCACGCTCTCCGGCGGCCACCTGTTCTCGATCTACGACGGCTGCCGGGCGGAGGGGATCGAGCTGATCGACACCCGCCACGAGCAGACGGCCGCGTTCGCCGCCGAGGGGTGGGCCAAGGTGATGCGCGAGGTCGGCGTGTGCGCGCTGACCGCCGGTCCGGGGGTGACCAATGGGATGAGCGCCATCGCCTCCGCCGCCCAGAACAGCTCGCCGATGGTCGTGCTGGGCGGCCGGGCGCCGCAGATGCGCTGGGGGCAGGGGTCGCTGCAGGAGATCGACCACCTGCCGTTCGTGGCGCCGCTGGTCAAGCGTGCCGAGACCGCGATGGCGCCGGGGGAGATCACGGGGCTGATCGACGCCGCCGTGCGCGCGGCGATGGAGCCGCGCTGGGGGCCAACGTTCGTCGACTTCCCGCTCGACGTGGTGTTCGCCGAGGCGCCCCTGCCGCCCGAGCCGCCCGAGCCGCTGCCCGAGCCGCGGCGCGGCGAGGGCGCGCCGGCGGGCGACATCGAGCGCGCCGCGGCGCTGCTGCGGGGCGCCGAGCGCCCGGTGGCGGTCGGGGGGACGGGCCTGTACTGGGGCCACGGCGAGCGCGCGCTGCGGGCGCTGGCCGAGGCGCTGCGCGTGCCCGTGCTCCTCAACGGGCTCGGGCGCGGGTGCCTGCCCGCCGACCACGAGCTGTTCTTCTCGCGGGCGCGGAGCCGGGCCCTGGGCGAGGCCGACGTGGCGCTGGTGATCGGCGCGCCGCTCGACTTCCGCCTCGGGTTCGGCGGCGTGTTCGCGCCCGACGCGCGGCTGGTCGTAATCGACGCCGCGCCGCCGCCGCGGCCCTACGCACGCGAGGTGGCGGCCACGCTCTACGGCGCCCAGCCGGCCACGCTCGAGGAGCTGGCCGAGGCGGCGGGCGGGGCGGGCGCGGCGGGTGTGCCCGCAGGCGGGTCGGTGGGCGGGTCGGTGGGGGCGGCGCGCGAGGCGTGGATCGACTCGCTGCGCGAGCTGGAGGGCGAGCGGCGCGCCGCCGAGCGGGCCGAGCTGCGCGAGGAGCGGGCGCCGCTTCACCCGATGCGGATCTACGGGGAGCTGGCGGGGCTGCTGGAGCGAGACGCGGTCGTGGTGGTCGACGGCGGGGACTTCGGGTCCTTCGCCGGGCGCGTGATCGACTCCTACGAGCCCGGCTGCTGGCTTGACCCGGGACCCTACGGGTGCCTGGGGTCGGGCCCAGGCTACGCGCTGGCCGCCAAGCTCGCCCACCCCGAGCGCCAGGTCGTGCTGCTGCTGGGCGACGGCGCGCTCGGCTTCGCCGGGATGGAGCTCGACACGCTGGCCCGCCACGGCGCGGCGGTGGTGGCGGTGGTCGGCAACAACGGCATCTGGGGGCTGGAGAAGCATCCGATGGAGGCGATCTACGGCTACTCGGTGGCCGCCGAGCTGCGCCCGGGGACCCGGTATGACCTCGTGGCCGAGGCGCTCGGCTGCCACGGCGAGCTCGTCAGCCGCCCCGAGGGGCTGCGCCGCGCGCTGGAGCGGGCGTTTGCGTGCGGCGGCCCGGCGCTGGTCAACGTGCTCACCGACCCCGGTGTGGCCTATCCGCGGCGCTCCAACCTCGCCTGATCGACAACCAACGCCGCCCGCCACAACGAAAACCGCCCGCATATCTCAGCGGGCGGCTTCCGATCCAGGTTTGGCCCAATCAGGACGGGCAGGGGTACGTGCCAGAAAGGGCCATTTAGATGGCTCGGACGGCGGGAGGCGCCGATTGTCTGCGGCTTCGCCCGAACCTATGTCGAGGGCTAGGCGAACCTGGCCCCGGCGCACATGTTGGCCGGGCAGCCAGTTTTTCGCAATCGGACATTCGTCCAGGGGGTTTTTCCGCAGCCCGGCCTAGGTCGCGGCGCCGAGCTCGAGCGCCGCGCCGCGGAGGATGTCGTGCTCTGAGACCTCCAGCTTGCGCAGGTCGAACAGGGCCAGCGCCTCGAGCAGGATGATCACCCCGGCGACGATCGTGGGGGCGCGGTCGGGGTGCAGGCCGGGCGTGCGGCGGCGCTCCTTCAGCGGGAGCGCGGCCAGGCGCTCGAGGATCCGCTCGCACTCGCCGCGGCTGACCCGGTAGCCGTGCACCCGGCTGGGGTCGTAGGGCTCCAGCCGCTGGGAGATCGCGCCGAGCGAGGTTGCGGTGCCGGCCACCCCGATGCCGCGGCTGACCCCCCGGCGCTCCTCGCGGGGGACCGCGGCGGCGAGGATCCGCGCGACGTCGGCGCGCAGCTCGCGCAGCTCGTCCGGGGCGGGCGGGTCGGAGCGGATGTGGCGCTCGGTCTGGCGGACCACGCCGGCCTGGGTGGAGGCGTGGAAGCGCGCCCGGTGGCCGGCGCCGATCACGATCTCGGTCGAGCCGCCGCCCACGTCGATCACGGCGGTGGGGGTGAGGTCGGCGGGGTCGCGCTCGCTGGTGGCGCCGGCGAAGGTCAGCCGCGCCTCCTGCGCGCCGGAGAGGATGTGGGGGGCCAGGCCGAAGCGCTCCTGCACCGCGCGGGCGAACCGCGGGCCGTTGTCGGCGTCGCGCACGGCGCTCGTGAGCACGGCGAGCGCGGTGTCGGGGTGGTGGCGGTCGATCAGGCGGCGGTACTCGGCCAGCGTGTCGAAGGTGCGCCCGATCGCCTCCTCCTGGAGGCGGCCGCCCGCGTCGACGCCCTGGCCGAGGCGGGTGACCGTGGAGCGGCGCTCGAGCTCGGCGGCGATCCGCCCGTCCTCCACGTCGGCCACCAGGAGCCGGGTGGAGTTGGTGCCGATGTCGACGACCGCCGTGCGCACGCGTCAGGCGCTGACCGCGTGCGGCATCGGGCGCCCCGCGAGCGCCGCCAGCACGTTGTCCACCGCGATCTCGGCCATCCGCTCGCGCGCGGTGCGGGTGGCCGAGCCGATGTGGGGGGTGAGGACGAGGTTGTGGGCGGTGAGGATCGGGTCCTGCGGGGGCGGCGGCTCGGGGTCGGTGACGTCGATGCCGGCGCCCGCGATCGCCCCGTCGCGCAGCGCCGCCACCAGCGCCGGCTGGTCGACCAGGCCGCCCCGGCCGGTGTTGACGAGGATCGCCGTTCGCTTCATCCGCGCCAGCGCGTCACGGTCGATGATGTGGTGGGTCTGGGGGGTCAGCCGGCAGTGCAGCGTGACGAAGTCCGACTCGCGCAGCAGCCGGTCGTGGGCCTCCGGGCCGCTGGCCGAGTTGGTGGAGAGGATCGTCATCTGAAACCCCTCGGCCCGGCGCGCCACGGCGCGGCCGATCCTCCCCAGGCCGACGATCCCGAGCGTGGCGCCGTGCAGCTCCAGCCCCAGGTGGCGCTCGGGCTCCCAGGTCACCCAGCGGCCCTCGCGGGCGGCGGCGGCCGCCTGGGGGAGCCGGCGGGCGGCGGCGAGAAGCAGCGCGAAGGTGAGGTCGGCGGTCGCCTCGGTGAGGACGTCCGGGGTGTTGCCGACCTGGATGCCGCGCTCGGCGGCGGCCAGCACGTCCACGTTGTCGTAGCCGACGGCGTAGTTGGCCACCGCGCGCAGGCGCGGGCTCTCGCGCAGCAGGCGGGCGTCGATCGTGTCGCTGGGCAGGCTGATCAGCGCCTCGGAGCGCGCGGCGCGCTCCAGAAGCTGGTCGTAGGTGGGCGGCAGCGCGCCGTCCCACACCTCCACCTCGTGCTCGCGGCGCAGGCGCTCGAGCGCCGGTCCCGGCAGCCTGCGGGTCACGAACACGCGCGCCACGGCGCGGGATTGTGGCGGATCGGGCGGGG